>Ga0315902_10003696_pt1 | contig 22657 bp, 15 predicted proteins | sample LakEriMetagenome_9_FD_203523 | JGI IMG/M metagenome (GOLD analysis project Ga0315902, IMG submission 203523) | Freshwater fungal communities from buoy surface, Lake Erie, Ohio, United States - Buoy 12 MA117 | ecosystem: Environmental > Aquatic > Freshwater > Lake > Lake biofilm | place: USA... | reverse complement strand
GACCGTCCTTTCTGGTCGGGGGCCTATGGAGCAATCAGTTGTCCTGCCGGACACCAGCTCTACGAAGCCCGCTGGCTGCGACAACCCCGGATTGGCCAGGACTACGCCCGCTACTGGTTCCGAACGCCGGGGGCCCAACCGCGCAACTACAGCACCTGGCTGGCCGACAGTGTCTGGGCCCTCCACCAGGTGCATCCGGACCCGCAATTCACCACGGATCTACTCCCCGACCTCGTCAAAAACTTCGAGGCGTGGGAGGCCCGTCACTTTGTCCCGGAGGTCGGATTGTTCTGGCAGACCGGTCACGACGACGGGATGGAATTCAACATCAACAGCCGACAGACCAGGGACATCCTCCGGGGAGCCCCCAGCTATCGACCGTCGACCAATGCCTACTTCTGGGCCGACGCCCAGGCGATTGCCCGCATCGCCCGCCTCGCCGGAGACGAGCCCCTCGCCCGCCGTTTCGAGGACAAAGCCGATCGCCTGAAAGACCGCATCCAGACCCTGCTCTGGGATCCCCAACGCCAGTTTTTCTTTCCCATGCTGCGCGACAATGAAGAGCGCGATGGGCACATGATGAAGGCCCGGACCCTCACCTATCAGTCGGGACAGTTCGCCGGGGATCCGCACGGTCGGGAGTTGATCGGCTACGTTCCCTGGCAGTTTGATCTCCCCGACCGGGGTCGCGGATTCGAAGTCGCCTGGCGGAAGTTGATGGACCGCGACGCCTTCTTTGCCGATTTCGGCCCCACGACGGTTGAACGGCACGACCCCCTGTTCCTCCTGCAGAAGTCCTGCTGCTGGTGGAGCGGCCAATCGTGGCCGTACGCCACCACCCAGACGCTCAAGGGACTGGCCCACGTGCTGCAAAACCGGCAGCAATCGGCAATCTCTCCGGCGGAATACGCCCAATTGCTCTCCATCTACGCCCGCTCGCATCGCAAAAACGGACGGCCCTACCTGGCCGAAGCCTGTCACCCCGACACCGGTTCGTTTGAGGGGCACGACGGCTACAACCACAGCGAGCATTACTTCCATTCGGGCTTCTGTGACCTGGTGATTACCGGTCTGTGCGGCGTGATTCCCCGGGACGATGGACGTCTCACGCTGCACCCGCTGGCGCCCGCAAGTTGGGACTTTTTCTGTCTCGAGGACCTTCCCTGGCGTGGCCACCGGCTGAGTGTGACCTGGGATCGAACCGGGAAACACTATGGAGGAACCGCCGGGCTCATCGTCCGGGTGGACGGTCAGGTAGTCGCCCGTCGCGAGTCGCTGGGAACGCTTGAAGTCCCAGCGGTACCGGTCGCTTCCGAACCCGGGGGGGACCTCCGCACGGTTGCCGTCAACTATGCCATCAACAACGACGGTGATTACTACCCACGACTCACCGCCAGCCACACCGCTCCCCAGACATCCGTCGCCAAGCTGCACGATGGCAATTCGTGGTTCCACCGGCATCCCCCCAACCGCTGGACCAGCGAAGGGTCGCCGAACGATCGCGACACCCTGGTCCTCGACCTGGGACAACCCCGCAAGGTCCACACGATCAAGCTTTATCTGCTGGACGACAGCGACGAACAAGGCAGCGTGATCAGAGCCCCCCAGGCATTGTCGCTGGAGGTCTGGCGAAACCAGGAATGGTGCCCGCTTCCCAACGTCCCTGCGACCATCGAGAATCCCGCCAGCCATCAGGGACTGACAGTGACCTTTCCCGAACTGGAAGCGGCCCGCTTCCGATTGACGCTGATCCATGCCGGTTCCAGCCGGTCGGGACTGACCGAGTGGGAAGTCTGGGGAAATACCCGGCTCCCGGTCGAAATCCCCGCTCCTCCCGCCGGAAACCTGGCATTCAATCCCGGGAATCGCGAGTTTCCCAAGGCGAGTGCCTCCTTTACAGACCGGTTTGGGGGGAAGCCCCAGGCAGCCATCGATGGCAAGACGGTCTTTCTCCCGACCCCCATGAACCGCTGGACCAGCTACGAGTCGAAGGAGACCAGCGACTGGCTGGAGATCGACCTCGGCGAACCCCGCGAATTCCGTCGGGTGGACCTGGCCATCTACGACGACCGGGGTGGTGTGCAGCCCCCGACCGAGTACCGCATCGAAACCTGGACCGGGCAAGCGTGGCAACCTGTGGCCGAGCCCCGGTTTTCTCCTGAGAAACCAACCGGGGGCGCCTGGAACACCGCGCGCTTCAATCCCCTCCAGGCGGCCCGACTGCGGATTGTTTTCACCCACCAGGGACAGGCCCGCAGTGGGGTCACCGAAGTGATGGTCTGGAACGACTGACAACAACGCCCCCATGCAGGTCGAATTCCAGCACATTTCCAAGTCGTTCCCGGGAGTCCGGGCGCTCCACGATGTCTCGTTCAGCGTGGCGGCCGGTTCATGTCATGCCCTGCTTGGCGAAAACGGGGCCGGCAAGAGCACCCTGGGGAAGATCCTGGCGGGGCTGCATCGTCCCGATGCAGGGCGAGTGCTGCTCAACGGTCATCCCGCCAGCCTGCGGACTCCCCGGGAAGCGCTCGCCGCAGGGGTCGGCATTGTTCACCAGGAGCTGGTTTTCTGCCCCGACTTGACCCTGGCTGAGAATCTTGGGCTGCATGATCTCCCCCGGCGGCGTTTCCGGCTCGATTGGGAAGCACTCCATTCCCGAGCCACCCGGCTGCTGCAGCGAGTCGGTCTCGATCTCCCCCCCCAGACCCGTCTTGGCGACCTGGCGATTGCCCAGGAGCAACTGGTGCAGATTGCTTCGGCCGTCGGCCTGGGAGCCCGTGTCCTGGTGTTCGATGAACCAACCAGTTCGCTGGGCCAGGCCGAGACCCGACGGCTGTTCGCCCTGATCCGCGAACTGCAGAAGGATGGCACCACGATCCTCTATGTCTCACACCGACTTGAGGAGATCTTTGAACTGTGTGACACGGTGACCGTTCTGCGCGATGGACGGCATGTCGCGACACAGCCGACACGCGACCTCGATTCCACCCAATTGGTCCGCCTGATGGTGGGACGGGCGATCGAACCGGTGACACTCCCCGCGACAGACACGACCGGGTCCGTCCCACGACTCCAGGCCCGTCGGCTTGGGCTGGCCAACCGGTTTTTCAATGTCAGTTTTGACCTGGCTGCCGGGGAGATCCTCGGGCTCGCGGGGCTGGTGGGAGCAGGACGGACTTCGGTGGGGGAGACCCTTGCCGGGCTGCATCCCGGCTACACGGGTGAAGTGTTGTTGGATGGATCCCTGCAGCGGCTGTCCTCACCACGGGAGGCGCTGCGTCGGGGAGTCGGACTCATTCCCGAAGACCGCAAGCAACAGGGATTGGTCCTGCCGTTGAGTGTCCGCCACAACAGCACCCTGTCGATCCTCGACCGGCTCCGCGGCTGGCTGGGCCGGTTGCAGGAAGGGATGGAAACCGGGCTGACATCGCAGGCTTGTGAGCGTCTGCGAATCCGGACCCCCGACCTCGAGACTCCCGTCAATCGTCTTTCGGGAGGAAACCAGCAGAAGGTGGTGTTTGCCCGGGGGACACTGGCCAATTGCCGGGTGCTGGTGGTTGACGAACCAACCCGGGGAGTCGATGTGGGGGCCAAGCGGGAAATTCACGAATTGCTGGTGGAACTGGCCAGACAGGGGACCGCGATCCTGCTGATCTCCTCCGACCTTCCCGAATTGCTGACTCTCTCGCATCGCGTGCTGGTTCTGCACCAGGGACACGCGGTCACCCACCTGTCGAGGTCAGAACTCACGGAAGAATCGGTCGCCCGGGCGATGACGGGGTTGACCGCCTCACTCCGGTGATGCAGCGAGACAGTGCCGTGCAGACAACGCTGCGGGCGACCGCAGGCTGCCGCGTTCCCGATCGACCAGGAGGTCTCCAAACGACGTTGGAACTGGCGAGGAGTCGATCTCCCAAGCGATTCCCGGGCCTGACGAGCGCTCCGCACGAGGGGGAGCGCTCTGTGATACCGATCGACGCCTGGGCTGATGAAAATCAGCCAGGTTGAGCGAAGTTCGACATGTACGGCAGTTTCGATGCGGCAGCCTTGACCTGGTCGGCGGCATCCACCAGTTGACCGAGGAAATCCCAATTGCCGGTCACGAGCGACTGGCGGGCCCCCTCCTGGATCGTGCAGGGACAGGCGAGTTTCTGCGTACCAGCCGCGGCCAGAACTTCGCGTTTCTCGAGATCGACTTCCACAGACACCTGCGGATTGGCCTCCACGAGGGCGGCCAGTTGGCGGAGGTGCTCGGGAGCACAGCAGACCACCGGCACACCATTCGAGATGCAGTTGCCGAAGAAAATCTCGGCAAACGACTCGGCCACAATCGCCTTGATTCCCCAGCGGATGAGCGCCTGGGGGGCATGTTCGCGTGACGAACCACAACCGAAGTTGCGACCGGCAATGAGGATCCCCGCCCCCTGGAAGCGGGGGTCATCGAAGGGATGCTGGCCCCCTGCCTGCTTGCGGTCATCTTCAAAGGCGTGCTCGCCCAGACCATCAAACGTGACACACCGCAGGTAGCGGGCGGGAATGATGCGGTCGGTATCGATGTCGTCGAGCAGCAGGGGCAGGCCGCGGCCCGCCACCAGTTGAACCTGTTGAGGCATGGGAAAACAGCAGAGAGAGAAGAGAACGACGGAACTGTCCTCGAGGGGGCAGTTCCGTCGTGTTTCAGGAACAGGAGACCGGCCAGGCCGGGATTATTCGCGATCGGGACGACCAAACAAAAATCCGCCACTCCCCGTACCGCCACCCCGCAAATTGTTGCGGTCGCGCTTGGGGACATAGGGGGCCGCATTGGCACCCGGCGAGAGATCTTCGTCGGAGACCCGCTTGGGGCCTTCGGGCTTGGCCACCAGGGCCTTCAGTGAGAGAGCGATCCGCCGCTTGTTGGGATCAATCGTCAGGACCTTGAGATCGACTTCTTTGCCGACCTGCAGGATGTCGGTCACCCGAACGACCCGCTTGTGATCGAGTTCGGAGATGTGAACCATCCCCTCCAACCCGGGCTCAAGCTCGACAAACGCTCCGAACTCGGTCGTCTTGGTGACCTTGCCCCGGACGGTCGACTCGATCGGGTATTTCTCCATCACCGAGAGCCAGGGGCTCGAAGAAAGCTGCTTCAGACCCAGGCTGATCTTGGTGCTCTCACGGTCGAGAGACAGGATCTGCACCTCCACCTCCTGCCCTTCCTTCAGCAGATCCTTGGGGTGATTCAGGCGGTTCCACGACATTTCGCTGACGTGCAGCAAGCCGTCGAGGCCACCAATGTCAATGAACGCCCCGTAGTCCTTGAGGGTCTTCACGCGTCCCGTCACCCGCTGCCCGACACTCAGCTTCGCCCAGGTCTGCTCCCGAGTTTCGACCAGAGTCGATTCGATGTACTGCCGACGGCTGACGATGAGGTTCTTTTTCGCCGGGTTGACCTCCAGCACGACCGCCTTGACCTTCTGGCCGACGAACTGCTCGAGATTGTTGCAGAAACCAAGATCCACCTGGGCAGCCGGCATGAAGCCCCGCAGGTTGCTGACATTGACCTCCAACCCACCCTTGTTGGTCTTGGTCACCGTGCACTCGACCACCTGACCGGCCGCGACCGCCTCCCAGTTCCCCTGGGGCTTAGAAACGCCCCCACCCGCCACGCGGGCCTTGATCAATCCCTGGGCGGCATCGTACCCCTCGGCCACCAGGGCCAGGGTGACCCCCACCGCCGGGATCTTGCCCGTCTCAAAATTCTTGACCGGAACAACAGCGGAGGCCCGACCCGCCAGGTCCAGCACCACGCTGTCGCCATACACCGAGACGACCTTCCCCTTCAGGCGGGTGCCTGCGGTCACTTCCTCGGGGTTGAAATTGGCGGGCAACCCACTGGAATCGGTGGCAGGTGCTGCCGCCGCTGCAGGAGCAGCCGCTGCTGGAGTTCCCCCAGCCGAGAGGTTCTCGACTCCGGTCAGAGCGGCGGCAATCTCAGCTTCGAGGCTCTGATCCAGCGCCGTGTCATTTCGCCGCGGGATCTCCACAGGTGCCCCCGTCGTGATCGTCTCCGCCAGTGGACCGCGGGTTTCGACCACGTTGTCACTCTTCTGCTCGGCATCCGCATCGGGACGCTCGGGGGTCAGAGAGGGAATCGCACGCGCCTGTTCCGGCGCGACCGTCGGATTCAGCTGTACGCGGGGGGTCGACGACAGATCCTGCGACTGGGGTTCGTTACTCATCACTCTACGGTCCTGATTGCGCACTCAGCAGAAAAGCTGCGTTGGGATGCGACCGGAACAGTCGCGGGCAAGCCCTTCCCGAGACGGGGAATTCCCGTGAACATAATTCATGGCAAGTGGAAATTCCACTACCAAACAGGTTTTCGGGCGTGTCGGAATCCAACCCGAAGGCCCCCCCCGCAGAGATTCTCACAGCGACAGGGTTTTGAACCCCAGGACCACGGCGATACCACGACATTTCCGGAAAAGATCGGCTGCGAACTCAACACTCACCGGGGGGAAGACGACTGCAGCCATCTCCACGAAATCGGGTTGCCCGGGAATCAATTCACCGGGCATCGATTCACTTGTCGTCAATTCACCGGGTCACTTGTCGTCAATTCACCGGGTCACTTGTCGTCAATTCACCGGGCCTCAGGACAATTTGCCTCAGCACACCGAATTGAAGGACCGACTCCCAAAATCTCAAAAACATCAAGCGGAGAGAGCGGGATTCGAACCCGCGGTAGGGGAAAAACCTCTACGCCGATTTAGCAAACCGGTGCATTCGACCACTCTGCCATCTCTCCAGTGGTGCGCGAAAGTTTATCAGCCTCTCGGCGGGCAATCAATGGATCCGGTGATCCGGTGATCCCGGGATCGGGACCTGGTCCGTCAGACAGGCTGACTCCCCGCACCAGGGCCCGTTCACGCCGCAGTACCCAGACACATTGGGTGCGGGGCTGGTTCACCCCCCTGTCGTCCCGGGAGTGACCTGCGATAAACTCGTCGACTCAGGCAGTCAAGCTGCCAGACCTGCGGATCCCCCGTCGGATCCACTCTGGCCCTCTTCCGGAATGTGCCATGGCGCTCCGCCTTCCGTTTCTCACTCCCCGCATTTCTCTCAAGACCGCCTCGACTCTCTGCAAGTCGCTGGCCACGCTGCTCGACGCGGGTGTCCCGCTGCTGAAGGCACTGGACACGGTCTCGAAGAAGACCGGAGATGCCCGCTGCCGCAGCCACCTGGCCGACGTCCGCCAGCGCATCCAGGAAGGGGCCGAAATCAGCGAGGCGCTCCGCGAACGCCAGGGTTACTTTCCCCCCCTGATGACCGACATGGTCACGATTGGCGAACATACGGGCGCCCTTCCCGAGATCCTCTCCGGACTCTCGAGCCATTACGACAACCTCGCCAAGCTGCGACGAACCTTCCTGGGTGCCATCGCGCTTCCGGTCATCCAGCTCTTCGCTGCGATCGGGATCATCGCCCTGATGATTCTCGTGCTGGGACTGATCGCCTCCGCGGGCGGGAACAAACCGATCGATGTCCTGGGACTGGGACTTTACGGCCCTGCCGGGGCTCTGAAGTTTCTCGGCACCGTGGCCGCCGTGCTGGGCATCGTCGTGCTCGCCTGGTTCCTCGCCTCCGAATCGTTTGCCACCCGCCGTTCCCTCGACCGCTGGCTGCTGAAAATCCCGGTGGTGGGAACGTGCCTGCAGTCGTTCGCCCTCGCCCGTTTCTCGTGGTCGCTCGGTTTGACCCAGCAAACCGGCATGCCATTGCCCAAGTCGCTCGACATCTCGCTGCGCGCCACCGGAAATGGTGCGTTCGCCGGTGCGACCGATGAAGTCCGACACTGGGTCATGCAGGGGGACGAACTCACCGAAGCGCTCGCCCAGACCGACCTGTTTCCCGAAGATTACCTGCAGATGCTGCAGGTCGCTGAAACGTCGGGGACCATTCCGGAGACTCTCCAGCGACTCAGTCCCGAGTTTGAAGACCAGGCCCGCCGCTCTCTGTCGACGCTGGCCACGGTCGCCAGTTACGGGGTCTGGCTGATGGTCGCCGCCTGCATCATTTTTGTGATCTTCCGGATTGCACTCTGGTACGTCGGCATGCTGCAGGGTGCGGTCAACGACGCGTTTCGGTAACGGCCGGACCTCCAACATCCCCCCGTGCCCGCGATTCCCGACCGTGGCGGAGACTGCCCCGGGGGGTTGGAGTTCAGCGGGGCCAGAGCCCCCGGAACTTGACCAGCGGGAGAAGCAGTTCGGCCTGCGGTGCGGTGAGTGGTTCGAATTCGACCGTGCGGGGCGCGACGAGGGCGGCCAGCTGCGCAATATCAAACTCTTCCAACAATCCAAAGCAGAACAACTCGACCCCGTCCTCAACCCGCAGATTACGCTCGATGACCTCCTTCAGGCTGATGAGGGACTGGTTCAGTTGGAGCGTGTCCACGGCGTCCGGGCAGAGAGCCGCCGCCGTCAAGGCTGACAGCGATACACGCGGCCCCTCGGCCCAAATCCGAATCCGGTCCCGCCCCGAGAGCCGCTGCAGCCATTGCACCAGTCCCGTGACCTGGCTGGCGGCCAATCCCAGGGGACGTTCCCCCACCGCTGAAAACAACAGTCCGAACAGGTAGTCCCGACTCCCCTGGCTGCACTCTCCCGTGAAGAGCAGGTCGGCCACGCACACCTGAACCCCGCTGTTCACCAGCCTCTCGGCCTCGGCAGCAACACCAGCACGACCCCGATCCCCCAGCAGCAGGGTCGTCCCGAGCGGTTTCTCGGGGGTCAACACGACCACTGGCAGGGTCCAGCCAGGCATGGGAGTGACGGCAAACGACTGCACATCCACGCCGCCCAACAGCGTCTGGTCGAGCAACCGGGCCTCGGGTTTCACACCAACCGATTTCACAAGCCGGGCGAGAATCGCCCTTCGCTCCCGTTGCCATTCCAGGGCCTGGGGCAGATTGGCAGGCAGTCCCCCCTCGCGTGGCAGACCCGCGGCGAGGTCGCGGGCCAGCGACTGAAACGTGGCATTGTTTTCGGGAATCGGCACTGCCAGTTGCCCGGGGGGCTGCAATTCCGCTTCGCTGGGAATTTCCCGCGGGTTGTAATCTGCCTGGTCCGGAAAAAAGTGTGTGCCAATCATCTGGTAGAGCGCTTCGCGATTGTCCTTTTGAAAGTTGTGATCACCGGGCTCGGCATTGATGTGATATCGCAGGTGGTCCTGCCGGCTGTACAGACCGAAGACAGGCCGGGCCGCCGCCAGCAGGGGTGGCAGGGCCTGGTCGGCCTTGAAACAGCAGTTGTCATTGAGGTTGTACGTCAACAGCGTGGCCCGGGGGGCCATCAGCGCGGTGAGGTGCGAATAGTCCGCCACCGTCGCCAGATCAACCGGCGTTTGCTCCGAGTCTCCCAGGTCGCCGAAGTTCTTTCCGCGGGTGAAGAAACTCGAGTAGCCAGCCACGGGATTCGACAGCGTCACCCGCGGATCCAGGGCCGAGAGGACAATCGTCTGCCATCCTCCCCCCGAGAGCCCGGCCACCCCGACACGTTGCGGGTCAGCTTCCGGCAGTGACAGCAGGACATCGAGCCCCCGCTCGAGCGCCAGGTAGAACGGGGCCAGGCCGCTGGTTCCGCAGAGGTCCAACTGGTTCATCCGGCCGTGGACATACCCCTCGGTCCGCAGTTGCCCCATCCCAAACCACTCGGGATTGAGGGCGATGATTCCCCGCTTGGCCTGGTTGATGCACCGCAGTTGCTTGTAATCGACCGCCTTGCCGATTGGATCGTGCCCGTTGACATTCAGAAAGACCGGGGCCTTTCCGGTGATCTGGGTCGGACGATACAACAGCGCCGGGATCCACAAGCCTGGCACGGCTTGGTACCGCAGTCGTCGGATGGTGTAGCCGGGCCCACCCGGCAACTCATCGAGCCATTCGACCTGCAGGGGGGCGTGGTGCCACCCGGCGGCGGCACCACGTCGAAGGGCCCGTTCGAACACGGTCGAACGGATCCGGGCGGCCGTCTCTTCCCAGGCCTCACGCGTCGTCACGGGGGGGAGGGCGGGAATCCGCTGGAAGGTATGCTCCTGGATTTCTTTCAGGCTCTGCCCGGGGGCCAGCAGCGGGGCCGACAGGACGCTCTTCAAATCCTCCGCCGGACTGACTCCCGCCCCACCCAGCAACACACCCGTCAGGACAATGCCGAACTTCCACCATTGAGGAACCATGGCGACCATCTGCAGAGGAATGGAACCGGAAGCTTCGCAGCCAACGACGCCCCTGGGGCGTCGGCCGGATCATATCGGGCGATCCACTCGGTCGCGACAGCCGGTCATTCCGCAGCCGGAGTTGCAAATTGTACCGAGGAAGTCGATGGGCATGGGCAGAGACCTCGCCCGGAGTTCCCAACCGCAGTGCCGCTGGTCCCGGCTCAGCCAGGGAGCCGGACATCGGCCGCCGTTGAGCCGGCGGAGCTGCCCTGATTCACGATGGTGGCCGAATAATTATTCGCTGCCTTTTCCACCTCTTCGAGGAACATTTCCTGCTTGAAGGGCTTGTACAGGGCACCGCGCATCCCCATTTCCCGGGCTTTGACGATGGAGTGCCCCGGGTCATAGCCGAACCCGGTCATGAGGACGATGGGAATGTCGGCCCGAATCGCACGCACCCGCCGGAAACATTCCGAGCCACTCATATCGGGAAGGCGAATATCGGCCAGGACCGCGTCATAGGAGAGATTCTTCACCATCAACAGCGCCTCGGCCCCGTCGTGCGCTGTTTCGACCGAACAACCATACGGCTCAAGCAACTCGTGTGCCCGCTGGCGGACGGCTGCGTCATTGTCAACCACGAGGACCCGCTTGTCCCGCAACCGGGGACGCTGTTTCGCCCGGGGCATCTCGGCGGCACCGTCGGGAGTCAACTGCTCGCCGGTCGCCTGGATCTTCTGCTTGATCTCGCGTGCCTTGGCAATGATCTGCTGCAGCCGTTGTGCCACCTCGGGATCGTGGCCGATGTACTTGTCGAGAATCCAGACGGCATCGTTGAGCATGACGTCGACCGGCTGCGCGACTTCATTCATGATGCGGCCGGTGCTTTCACGCGCTGTCGTGATCTTTTCGGCAGTCAACAGGTTGAGCCGGTGGAGGGCAGCAGCGACCTCCAGGCCGAACAGTTCGAGGAACTGCAGATCCTGCTGCGTAAATGCATTGGGCAGTCGGCTCTCAACGTTGAAGGTCCCGAGGATGCGGTCATTCCACTTGATGGGAACGGTCAGCGAACTCCGGGCATCGGCCGCTCCGGCGAGGTAGAGCGGATCGTGCAGTGAATCCTTGCAGAGATAGCTCTGCCCATGGGCCGCGACAAACCCGGTCACCCCATTCCCCTCGGGGAGTGCCCACAACTCACGGGCGGCCGCCTCAGGCAACATGCCCACATTCAGCAGGGGATTGAGCCGATTGGTCTCGTGATCGAGCAATCGGATCTCAACCGTCTCGTACTCGAGAACGCCAGCCGTGCAATGGATGATCTGCGCCTTCAGCAGGTCGATCCGGTTTTCGACCGACATGTCCCGCAGGTCTTCCGCAGACATGTCTCCCAATTCCAGGCCCGCCTCGAAAATCGCGCTCAACTTCCGCTGGCGACGGGTATCGTGGGTGATGTCGCGAACGACCACCACAAAGTGAGTGATCTCACCTCCGGGGGCAACTTCAACGGGGACCACATCCAGTTGCACAAACCCGCGTTCGCCCAGATCGATCTGCGTCCGCGCCGACTGGTGAGTTTCGCTGGCCGTCAGAAAGGGATTGGGATCGGCCCCGGGCAGAAACTCTCCGGGAAACAGTTCCTGGATCTGCCGCCCGCGCGCGCCCCCCTCCCCCACTTCACGTTCGAGGGCGGGATTGCACCAGAGGATCTGCAAGCGCAGGTCCAAGACCGCGATGCCGTCCGGCAGGTGCGCCAGGACTCCTCCCGCATGCGGCAGCACCAGATCTCCAGCAAGGCTGGCGATCCGTTTTGGGGGGACGCAGACCGCGGCGAGTGAACCCGATTGCAACTCCTTCCACAGGTCGCCAAGGTCATGGGACCAGACCGGTTCGAACCGTCCTCCAAACGCCTCACACAGTTCAGACTGTGTGCCGCTCTCCCCCAGTATCAAGATCCGCGGAAGGCTCTGCATGATCGACTCCCGACACTCTTTACCCAACTCCAAATAATCGTAAATGCTGGAATCGACGATGGCAACTGCGTTTTCCATCCATTCGAATCGCGGCATGTCCGGCGCACAGGGCGCCTGCCTGAAGTCTCGGCTGTGGACTCAGGGGACGGCCGGTCCGCGGGCAGGCAAACGTTTGGGGGGCGCCACTTCTGCCCGTCCCCCTTCCACAGGCCGTACCGGGGCGGTTCCCGAAGGCTGTGCGGGGGAGAATTCCCCCAGTTCCAGGCCCGCCTGGTCGGCGGCCCGCTGAATCGCCTGCACATGCACCTCCGACGTCAGGTCCAGCAACTGCTGTTTTCGCAGCGCGGGAATACCGTTCATTTTTTCCGTCAACTGCTCGACCCAGTCGGGACGCCGCGACATGGCCAGCGACATCATCCGCACAAACATGCTGACCTCGGTGAACGTCCGGTCGGTCAGGGTGACCGTCAATGGCGAAAAGACCCGTGCCGCCACGTCGAGGGTCTGCGAGGGGAAACTGATGAAAAGATCGCCCCGATGACTGACCGACACGCTGCCATCGGGTTCGGTGATGAAACTCGTCTGCAGCAGCAGCAGCGAACGGGCTTCGATCGGCTGCTTCAGCAGCGGACTGGTGAATGACCCCTCGCAGATGGCGAGATGCCGGTCGGCATTGCTGTAGAGGATTTCGATCTGACCGACGGAGCCATCCCCGGCGTCAGCCTCATATTCGAACCGACCTGTCTGGTACATCTCGACCTTGGAGATCTCCATGGCGCGCCACACACTGACGGCAACATCGGGGTGGGCGAGGAAATACCGGTAGACTTCCGGTTCCACCGGAAACGAGACCTTGGGCAGCCGTCGGTAGTAACTGACGTTCTTCGTGATGGACGCAATCCGCTCGCGCTGTTCGGCAGTCAGCTGGTCAAGGGGAAGCAGGGCGAGGGCCTTTTTCTTGTCGGCGGCACTCGACGAGCCCTTGGGCTCGGCATCCAGAATGTCTTTCTCGGTTGGGGGTTTGCTCCCCTTCCCCAGCACCTTGGCCCCGGCCTGAACGACCCGTCCAAACACGGTGGGGCCCTCCTCGGGAGGGGCCTCCTCGTGGGCACGAATCACTTCCGTACCCGACTGCGCGCACACCAGCGAGTTTCCGGGAAACCAGCAACTGGCGGCCGCCACTCCCCACAGCAACATCTTGTGCGCGCGGCGACACGAAATCGACGACATGCCCAACCTTCCCTGGAAGTGGCCAGAAGTTCGTCGCGCTGGCGGCTCTCCTCGGGCAGGACTCCCTGCCCGCCAACGCGTCCCCCCTTTCATCGGCCGCACCCGCACAGACGGAATAGTCGAACTCGGTGCGAAATCCTGCCCAAGCGGATCCCGCCCCGGCAATCTGGGCAATTGGGGCAACGGATTCCAGTACTCATAAAAAAACCCCTGGGATCGCTCCCAGGGGTTCATTTTTTCTCACGAATCGCGGTCACCAGAACTGGCCCACAGGGCCATTATGGCACCACGGGCAACAGGGGAGACACCGGCACCAGTGGCGACGAATTGCCCACCTTCCCAGGCGGAATCGTCGGAGTGCTGTTGTCAATCACCAAGGTGGGATCGCGCAGTTGGATCCTCATCAACGCCATCACGTTATCAATGTCATTGCACAGGGTTCGCACGATGGGAAAGCCTCCACCAGCGAACAGCAACCCGACTGGATTGCGATTCATGTCGACGACGAGCGACCCCGAATCACCCGGCTGGCCCAAAGGCATATCCGAAGGAGTTCCGGTCACTTCCATCGTCTCGATGAAATAGGCATCCCCAGCATCATAACCCACCGGTCCGACCGCCATATCAATCCCTGTCACGACCCCAACACGGTAACCAGTCGTTCGCCCATACTTCTGAACTCGCTGTCCCAGGTACGCGTCAACCGTCGTCGATCGGGGAACACCGTATCCGTCGGGCAGGGTCGAGACCCCGGTCAGGGTCGGTTCCGTGAAAATGGCGGCCGCATCCACCAGGTTGGGGTCTTCTTCATCAAATGTGAGTGTGACAAACCCGGCGACCCGACCGAGCACATTTTCGTTCAGAATTGCCAGAGGACAGTTGTCGTCCCCCGCGCTGGGCTGGGTAATTTCTGTCACACCGGGAATGGCCTCATTCTCCAGCCCAAACACGTGGTTGTTGCTCAGGGCGTAATAGAAACCATTGCGACCTCGCAACCGGCATCCCAAGGTTCCCGAAGCACAAATGTCGGGGTCAAAGGGGAATGCCGAAACTCCAATCGGCACCGGACGCGGCAATCGACGCTGACGGGCGGGACCAGCCGGGGGAGGAGTCGGAATGGTCTGCATCGGCCTCCATTCCCCAATCACCTCTGTGATGACCTTGACGCCATCGACCTGCTTGGGAAGTTGGGGTTTGTCGATGCCATTGAGCATGACCTTGATGACGACTGTCCCGTCCTCTTCAAGACAGGTTCCGATCCCGATCACTCCGGGCTTCGCGAGAATCTCTTTCCGCACACTGTGCTGGGCCTTGTTCGCCTTGTCCACGGTCTCCTTGGGAGGAACCGGATAGAGATCGTCATCGGGAAGCCCTGCCACCACACCACCTCCCGGAGGCAGAATCACTCCACCCTGGCCACCGATCCGCCCCTGTCCCGCCACGGGAGCGGCGGCTCCAGCCCCGACCTTCTTGGCACCGGCAGCACCTCCCCGAGCCGGGCCGGCGACGATCTTGCCCCCAGGCAAAGACTGCTTTCCGCTGAAAACCGGGTCATACCCCGGCTGCAGCGGTTTCCCCGCCTGCGTCTTCTTTCCCTGCCCCTGACCTTGTGCCCATGCCACATCAGTGCAGAGCGCCAGCCCCGCCACCAGGGCCAGCACACTCCCCAGCCACCGCTTCAGACCCAGGTTCAACGACATGTGACACTCCGAACCGAAATGACCAAATCCCTACTGCCACGGCGCGCAGCTTCCCTGCTCCACCAAGTTTAACTCCCTTGTCGGCTGGGGCAATTGTAAATCCTGCCAAAAACCCCTGTTTTCTCTCCAGATTCCGTCAACTCACCGCGGCGCGCTGTCAATCAGCCGGGCAATCGACTCGGCCGTCAATTCCCGCAGGCTGTGCACAACGCATTTCGCGTGCGCAACACGCTCTGCAAGATGCCCGGTACTCACCAGGGCGATGCTGACCATCCCGGCGGCGTTCGCCGCAGTGATGCCAACCGGAGCATCCTCGACCACGGCACAGTCCGCCGGCGATAAACCCAGCTTTGCGGCGGCTTTCAGGAACACCTCGGGGTCAGGCTTGCCCCGACTCACATCCCGCCCCGTGACCGTCCCCTGCATCAGTCCGGAAATTCCCAACCGGTCAATCACCATCGAGACATTTTCGGGGGGGCCCGAAGACCCGATTGCAAGCCGAAAACCGGCCCGCGACAGGTCCCGAATGAGCTCTGCCGCTCCCGCCATGGCGGGAAAATCGACTTCGACCAACTCGCGGTACAAGTGTTCCTTCCGCTGGTCAAACCGGGCAATCTCGTCCGGACTCAAAGCCCCGTCCCCCCAGTGGGTGGCGATGATTTCCCGGCTCGTCCGCCCAAATGTCGACTGAAATTGGGTTTCCGTCAGCGAATGCCCAAACTCCTCCGCCATCAACCGCCAACTCTCCCAATGGGCCTGGTACGAATCCACCAGGACTCCATCCATGTCGAAAATGACTCCCCGCGGCATGACTGCGACCCACCCGGTGATTGACGCTTACTGTCGCCGCACGGTATAGCATCTTGCATTGGAATCAGCGAACCACTGAACAAAAGATTCCACACCTGACCACGTGAACAAAACGGAATGACGCAGCGCATTTTCAACTTCTCGGCCGGTCCCGCCTGCCTTCCCGAATCGGTTCTGCGCGAGGCCCAGGAGAATCTTCTCAGCCTCGGAAACACCGGCATCGGCATTCTCGAGCACTCGCACCGCGGGAAGGCCTACATGGCAGTCCATGAAGAGGCCGTCGCCCTGATTCGGGAACTGGGACAAGTCCCCGCCGACTACGACATTCTTTTTCTGACCGGGGGAGCATCGCTGCAGTTCTCGATGATTCCCCTCAATCTCCTGGCCCCCGGAGAGACCGCCGACTACCTGGTCACCGGGATGTGGTCGCAAAAGGCGGTCGCTGAGGCCCGAAGGGTGGGAACGGTCCATGAGGCCTGCAGCAGTGCCGACCGCAATTTCAGTTACATCCCCGCCCAGTGCCAGTTCAGCGCCCGGCCCAAGTACGTCCACTTCACCTCGAACAACACGATTTTTGGCACCCAGTTCCAGGCCGAACCGGCGATCCCTGCGGGAATTCCCCTGGTTTGCGACGCCAGCAGCGACATCTTCAGTCGGCCCCTGAATGTCTCCCGCTACGGGATCATCTACGCGGGGGCGCAAAAGAACCTCGGGCCCTCGGGGGTCACGGTGTTGATCATTCGCAAGGATCTCGTGGCCCAGGGGCCGCGCGACCTGGCGACCATGCTGCAGTACCGGACACATGCCGACGAAAATTCTCTCTACAACACCCCCCCCACCTTCGGGATCTATGTTCTGGGCCTGATGCTGAAGTGGCTCAAAGCCCAGGGAGGACTCGCCGCGATCGCCCGGCAGAACGAGGCCAAGGCGGGCAAGCTGTACCAGTTCCTCGACCAGAGCCGGCTCTTCCGCGCAACCGCCGAGAAGGGAAGCCGCAGCCTGATGAACGTCACCTTCGTGACGGGCCAGCCCGCTCTCGACGACGCCCTTCTGAAGCGGGCGACCCGCGAGGGACTCGATGGACTCAAGGGGCACCGCAGTGTGGGAGGAATGCGGGCCAGCATTTACAATGCGTTTCCCGCGGCGGGCGTTGACGCCCTGATCGCCCTGCTGAGCGATTTTGAGCAGTCCCACGCATCCGCTGCCTGAGCGGTTCTCCGTCCCCCCATCCTGCTGATGCCCGCTCCTGAAGAACCCGCCATCGATCGGCGTACGGCCCACCTGGGTCTTGTGCATTCCACGGCCATCGAGATCAATCCGTTTCTCAAGCGGTGCGACCGGCTGCGACAATACGTGGGGGACGATCACTTCGTGGTGCGGGGGGGATTTTGGCGCGATCATCGCATCGCGTTCATGCAGGTTGGCATGGGTCCCAAGCGGGCCACACGCGGCACACACGCCCTGCTCGATGGGCATCAGCCCCGCTGGGTCATCTCGGCGGGTTTCTCGGGAGCCCTCGTTCCCGAACTGAAAACCGGACACATTGTCGTCGCCAGTTCGACCCTCGATGCCGAGGGGAAGGAGCTGAAAATCGACCTCAAGATGCCGGCCAATCCCAGCCAGGGGCTGCACGTGGGACGCCTGCTGACCATTCCAGAAGTGGCCAAGACGGCAGCCGACAAGGAACGACTCGGGCGAGAAACAGGGGCCCTCGCGGTCGACATGGAAAGTGCGGCGGTCGCGGCGGTCTGTCGCGAACGCAAGGTCCGGTTCATGGCGGTTCGGGTGATCTCCGACGAGATGAACCAGACCCTGCCGGACGAAGCGCTGACCATTCTCAGCGATCGGGGAGCAGTGCAGATCGGTGCGGCCATCGCCTCGCTCTGGAAGCGTCCGGGGAGCGCCTCGGAACTGTGGCAACTGCGGACTGCCGCCAATGAGGCGGCGACTCGCCTGGCATTTTTCCTTGATGGCGTGGTGACGCGCCTCTGCGAGTCGTAGGACCGGAAGGGCGACCGTCGCTCCCGCCACCCTTCCCCACGCTCATCCCAATCATCGCCCCTGCCCGGGAGAGTCCTCCGATGCGACCCTGGATCCTCGCCGAGGCCAACTATGGCCACGTCAAACAACATCCCTACCGCGTCGCGGTTCTCCCCTTTGGTGCCACGGAACCACACAACCTGCACCTCCCGTACGGAACCGACAGTTACGAGGCCTGGGAAATCGGCTCGAGGGCCTGCGAAGCCGCCTGGCAACGGGGGGCCCGTGTTGCCCTGCTCCCCACCATTCCCTACGGGACCGAGACCAATCTCGCCCGGTTTCCCCTGGCCCTCAACCTGAATCCCAGCACCCTGTTGGCGGTGGTGCGCGATCTGCTGGTCTCCCTCGAGCAATCGGGAATTCAAAAACTGCTGCTCTTGAACAGCCATGGCGGCAATGACTTCAAACCGATGCTGCGCGAACTGATGCCACAGACCAGGGTGCACCTCTTCCTGTGCGACTGGTTCAAGGGTCTGTCGGCCGACGTCCAGCGGAGCGAATTCCGCGAACCGGGGGACCATGCCGGGGCGATGGAGACCGCCCTTGGCCTCGCATTCTTCGAACACCTGGTGGTCCGCAATCCGCAGACAGGGGGCCTGGAGGCCGACGATGGGGCCACCCAAAAAAGCCGCTTCGAGGCGGTCAACCGCGGGTGGGTGTCGATCAGCCGGCCGTGGCACCTGCTGACGACCAACACCGGTGCGGGCAACCCCCACGAGGCGACTGCCGAGCAGGGACACCGACTGATGCAGGTGCTGGTGCAGCGTCTGTCTGATTTTCTCGTGGAACTCGACCAGTCCCCACTCGATGAATCCTTCCCCATGACGCCCCGCGATCCGATGGCCCAGACTCTCCCGACACGATGAGCCGCGGCGTTGAGGTCTGGTCACTCGTCGCCATGGTCAGCGGGCCAACTTGATCCGGGGGCGCCACGACGGTTTCATCATCACCGGGGATGATGCCGACGCGCGGGACCCACGCCGCAGTGGGGTAGCGTGGTCAGCACGTCCCGGGCCGATGGTCCCCTACAGATCGCCATCCCCCAGGCGGATCCTGCAGTAACTGGCGAACCGCTGCCGGGTGATCTGGCCCCGCGCGACCGCCTGCTTGACACCGCAGTCCCGCTCATGGATGTGCGAGCAGTTGGCAAATCGGCACGCCCGCACATAGGGATGAAACTCGACAAAATACCCTTCGACTTCTTCCGGGATCACATCCCAGAGATCGAGTTGGCGCACACCGGGGGTATCCACCACCCAGCCCCCCATCGACAGTGGCCACAACCGGGCACTGGTCGTGGTGTGCTGTCCCTTCCCGGTCTCTTCGGTCACTTCCAGGGTCCGCAGGTTGAGTCCGGGTTCCACCGCGTTGATCAGTGAGGACTTTCCCACACCACTCTGCCCTGCCAGGGCAGTCGCCCGCCCCTTCAGCAGGTGACGCAACCGGGCCAGCCCACGCCCGGTTCGCGTACTGCAGGGAATCACCTCATATCCGAGTTGCGAGTACATCCCCACCAGCGGCTGCAACTCGGCAAGGTCGACGAGATCGATCTTGTTGATGACGAGGACCGGACTCAGTCCCCCCTGCAGCACGCTGATCAGATACCGGTCGATCAGGGTGGGTTTCAGCTTTGGAGTGGCCGCCGATCCCACGATCAGGACCTGATCAACATTGGTCACCAGCACATGCTTGCGCTCGCGGATCTTGCGGGCCAGGATTCCGGTCCTGGCCTCCACGTGCTCAATCACTCCCTGCCGGTCATCCATCGGGCGGACCAGCACGCGGTCTCCCGCCGCCACCACCGTTCGCCCCTCCACGGCCTGGGCCTTCAAGACCTGCCGGACGGTGCAATCGACGATCAACCCCTCTCCCAAATCGACCAGACAACCGCCTCCCCGCGGACTCAGGACTCGCCCTGGCTTGAGGGTTCCCGCCTCAACCTCACGCAGCAATTCCGTGTCGGAGGCAGAGACAATTGTTCGCCGTCGCGAGAAATCCCCCTTGCCCGAAACCCGCTCGTGACCGGCCAGGGATTCGAGCTGACCTTCATCCAGTGGCTTGAGATTGCGCTGCCGGGGCGAACTGCCACGATTCTTCCTCAGGTCGACCCGCTTTTTTCGCTGGTTCATCAGCAGGCAAACTCCCCAAGGCAGGCGAACTCACCAGTCCCATCGTCTGCGAGCGTGAGCCCCAGCCAAGTCATTCGTCCGACTGCAGCCATTCGAGTGCCCGTTCCTCATCATTCCGCGGAGACGGGCGGTTGCCCGGAGACGAGCCCTGGGATGGACGCCCCTGGGGGGGGCGCGGGCGACGCTCGGCCTGTTGCAATCCGGCCTTTTCCAACAGGCTCAACTGAATGTCCTCCCCACTGTCAAACATGACGGGGGGGGTGGTTCCCGGGATCACGTTGTAGTCGATCTTGTAGGCGTGACGGGCGATCGTGATCTCATCGCCGGGGAGTGCCCAGGTCTTTTTCACCCGCACCCCGTTGACCTTCGTCCCATTGCTGCTGTTGAGATCCTTGACGAGCCAGAAGCCATCGATCAGTTCCAGTTCGCAATGACGGCTGGAAACATTGGAGAACTCCAGGACAAGATCACATCCCTCGCGTCGGCCCACCACCAGGCGGGGACGCAGCAGGGGGATCGTGTCTCCGCCTCCCACGGGAACCAGTTCTCCCAGCATCTTGGGATCCTTTCACGGTCTGACGACAATGAATCGGGGTCGGGTCCACAAACCCGGTCGAATCGATCGACGGGCGAAAGGCCACATCGCCAACCGCGACACCTTGGAAACTTCGGGACGTCACACTCGGGCATACTACGGCTGCCCGAAAGAAAACGTCAAATCCCTTTCTGGAAAACACCCCCAGTTTGCAGCGAAACGGGGCCCGACTCCAACCGCGCCCCATGGCGGTCACTCGGAGCGCCGAACCGGGGGTTCCCCGGGGGGCAAAACCAGCGGAACCGGAAGTGGCTCCGAAAACCTTGGCAACCGCAGTTTCCGCAGCCCCTGAACACACCACCACGCGAGGGCGGCGATCAGCCCGAACCGCGCCGCTCCCAGCAGGTGGATGACCAGCTCGCGGGACGACAGGGCCAGCAGCGACAACAGCAGGGCTCCCAGCAGCAGGATCGAAACGCGATTGGTCCAGGAGGTCGCCGTCAAGACCACCCCGGCGGCGAATATCGCGCCCGAAATCCACCAGGTGAAGAAGTTGGTCTTCCAGTAGGGAACCGTCAGCGACGCGGTCTCACCAAGTCGCGAGTATTCGTACGCCCGCCCCGCGGTCTGGAACGAGTACAATCCCGCCCCCCCGTTTCCAAACCATTGATCGAGGCTCGAAGTATCGGTCGTGAAGCCACGGGCCCCCTCCAGCCAATCCAGGCTGGCGGGATGAACGGCAGTGAAGCCCTCGGGAGCCCCCACCAGGCCGAATTCCTGCGGAACCCAGATCGCCGCCCGCAGTTGCTGGATGACAACACCCTCTCCCGTTCCACTTCGCCCCAACCGCGGGATATGAAGCTGAAGATTGCCCCCCATTCCCGGCAATGGTCGCGGGTTGTACGGGGCCTGGAAGATCAACGCCATCACAAAGGGCTGGTCGGCGGAACGATTCCGGCTGACCGGGATCTGGTACGCATCCCACCGCTTGTCCGACGACTCCACGGGAGCCCGTTCGAGCTCAACCCGCTTCCCATCAACGACTGCATCCAGCGGGATGGAATCCTTGGGCAATTCCAGGTCCAACCGCTGGCGTTCACTTGTCCGCAACTCGTAACGCATTCGGCAGGTGACCTTGGCATCCTCGGTCACCACCGCCTCGATCACTCCCTTCGAGACCAGGGTCTCCAGAACCGGCTGGATCTCCAGTTGGGTTGCCGCCACGGTCAATGCCTGCGAAACCGACAATCCCTCGGGCTGGGAATAATACCGGAACGCCAGATCTCCCTCCGGGGGGAGCAGTGTCAACTCCCGCAGATCGATTGATTCAAAAGCAGCATCGGCCTCGGCACCGACCGACAACGTCCGGTCCCGCTGCAGCACCACCTGCCCCTCCACCGAGGTGGGATTCACCACCGTCTCGGTCCCCTCGAGCCCCCCGTTCCAGATCCGCACGGGTGAGATGGAAAAACTGGTCTGTCGGGCACCGGCTGGAAGCGTCAGTTTCTGATCGGCACGCAGTCGCAACTGGAACGCCCCCAGCACGGGGCGCTGCAAGACCACTTTCCAGAAGACCCACCCCGGCTCAGCCCCATCTTCACGCCCCTGTTGGCGAACGGGTGGCGTCTGAACATCCCCAGCCATCACCTGCAGCGAATCGGCGAGACTTTCGGGAATCGCCAGGCGAATGGTATCCAGTCCGGCATATTGCACGCTTCCCGCCACGAGCGTCTCAACTTCTGCCAGTTCACGACGAACGCGAACTGTCGTGGCCACCGTGGCCGACAGGCGTGGAGACCTGCGGGTCATTCTCCAGGTGAACTCGGGAAGCGACGGAAACTCCCACCCTGCCAGCCAGCGGGTCCCTGTCGGGGGATTCCCGGGGGGCGACGTCGATGCCTGCAACCGCTCCACCACCCGGTCGTCAAACACCAGCTCGAGGTTCTGCGCCGCCGCCGTCCAAACCTGACCACGATTGCGGGCCACACCCCGCGGCTCCAGCAATTTCAGCACTTGCGGCGTTCCATCGATGGGGCCAAGCGG
>Ga0315902_10003692_pt1 | contig 22662 bp, 27 predicted proteins | sample LakEriMetagenome_9_FD_203523 | JGI IMG/M metagenome (GOLD analysis project Ga0315902, IMG submission 203523) | Freshwater fungal communities from buoy surface, Lake Erie, Ohio, United States - Buoy 12 MA117 | ecosystem: Environmental > Aquatic > Freshwater > Lake > Lake biofilm | place: USA... | reverse complement strand
TAGGTAACGTTATCTCTACGGCAGATGCTCAGAAAGTTAATGATTATGTGTTGGGTACTCAAACCCCAACAGGATTTGATTACTACGCGGCGGATGTTAACGGTGATAATAATATAACTATATCTGACGCTTATGGTATATTTGGTAGAATCTCAGGAAGATTCTCAGTTTGGCCAAACAGTGTTAAAGACGTTAAATTCTTTACCTCTACAGAATACACAACAATTAATAGTTCATCAACGAATTACTTATCATCAATTCCTGGTACTACAAACTTTACATTTAATATTATTGCAGGAGCACCTTCACCTACATTCTACGTGTTAGTTCCTGGCGACGCTAACGGTACAGGTTATCATATGGCTCGTGTTACACCAATTGAAGTTTTAATTAACCCTCAACCTGGTGTTGAATCACAAATATATAACGTTATTGATAATAGAGTTGAGTATGATTTCCCAACAACATCTATTGAAGTTAATGTACCTAGATTATCAGTGCAAGAAGGTAATTTGGTTAACATACCTGTTAAAGTATTAACAAATAATAATGAATTAGGTTCTTTACAATTTGGATTAAAATATAATGACACATTATTAGAATTCAAAGGGATTGAATCTAAATCTTCATCATCAAGTTGGTTAACTTACTTAAACACTAATGACAATCAAATTGATTGGGGTGGTTATGATGTTAGTAAACATTTAAAACCATTAAGAAATAATGATGAGGTTATTACTTTAAAATTCATTGCAAAACAACCACAGAGTACTTGGGACGAAAGTCCTCTTTGGACAACTAACAAATTTGCAGGTGACAATTTTTGTAAAGATTTAGAAATAACTCCAACAAACGGAGTAGTACAAGTTTACAAAATGGTAAATGGACAATTAACCGACGTAAATGGTATGATTGTTTTCCCAAATCCTACTGAAGATTTTACCACAATTAAATTTGAAGTTAAAGAATATGGACCTGTTAGATTGTCTGTATATGGAATCAATGGAAGTGAATATAAAGTAATTGTAAATGATAAGATGCCTGAGGGTAACTATCAGTACAGTACTAATCTTGGTTATTTACCTGCAGGTGTATACGTTGCAGTTCTTAAAAGAAGTGACATATTACTAACAAGTAAAATAATTCTTAAATAATAATTGAGGTCACAATATGTGACCTCTTAGCCTTTACAATAAACTAAAAAAACAAAAACAAATATTATGTCAGAGGAAACAACAAACGAAACAAACGACGGTACTTGGTCAGGATTAAAAAAGACTATTATCGCAACATTAACAACCGTAATTGCAGGTGGAGGAGTATGGTTATCCACAATGTTATTCGGAGGTCATTCAGAAGAAAAAGAAGAAACTAAAACAGAACAAGCTGCTCCTGCTCCTGTTATTGTAAATGTACAACAAAACCAAGAAAATAAACAAAAAGTTGAAAATGGTGGTACTAACACAATAATAAAAGAAAGAGTTATTGAAAAACCTGTACAACAACAACCTGCAGAATCAAAACCTGTGAAAAAAGAAGAGGAGTCTTGGTAATGAAAAAGGTACTTTATTTTTTAATCACAATATTACTTTTCTCTTGTAAAGTTAATGGTCAAATTGGTACTGTTAAAACCGAAGAATACAAGGCTGAGTTTGAAAAGAAACAATCAATGACAGTTGTTTCAGATTATACAGATACTATTGTAATACCAATACAAGTATTACAAATCGGGATTAATGAAACTGTTTATGAAATGTATCCCGAACTTAAAGATAAACGAGTTGGTTTAGGGGTTGCAAATATTGTTTTGGAATACCTTGAGATGACCGATAGGTTTATGTTTACTGAAGAAAAAGAAGAAATTAAACAAAGAATGATTGCACAAGACAAGGCGTCTGATAAGGGTATATCAAAAAATAAGATAGACGTTAAAGGTAACGTTATTTTAGCAAAATACTTTGTTTATATAGAAGTGTACGACTTTTCAGTATCGGAAGATGAGGTGATTAAATTAACTGATGGAGCAAAGGCGACTCAAACAACAAGATTAGGATTACAAGTTAGATTTGTTGATGCAGAAACAGGTGAAGTAATTACAGGTAGTGGATTAGGTGAGTCTTCAACGGTTAAAACATCTTCATTATTAGATGGTGTTGATGAAATCAAATTTAATCAATCAACAATAGGTATTTCGACAAAAAAAGCTCTTGAAACGGCATCGTCAAGAGTCGTGTCAAAATTAATAAAAAAGGGTGTCTTTAAATCTTAAAAAAAAATGGGAATTAAAAAAATGTTATCAGGCGGTAATGAGTATGTAAAAGTAGAAGATAAAAACAGGTTCTACTATATGTTACAACAAATGCAAGCGAATAGATGGAGAATCACTGCAATCGTTTTAGGATTATTCTTCTTCATTATTTTAGGTATAAACTCCGCAGTATTTTTTGGAATTACAATCCAAGAATCTTGGAAAGAAATGTTATTAATTTTATTAGGCGCTTTCGTAGGTAACTTAAATAAAGTTGTTGACTACTGGTTTAATTCTGAAGATAGAGATAAAATGTTAATCCAAAAAGTTGATGAGGAAGATGGAACTTCTTTATCTAATACTATGGATGTTAATGGTGGTCTTTAATAATGAATTTTAAAAAAATTTTATTTACATTATTATTTTTATTTTCAACCATAATAGTTTTTGGTCAGGGGTTTTCGTATACTTTTACGGACCCCTGTACCTTTAAAACTAAAGAAATTTTCATTAATAATCCTAGTGGAAATGTTGCCTTAATATATAACGGACAAATACAAAGTTTTACTCAATCACAACTTTTATCAGGTGATTTAGAACAATGGATTAACCAAGTTAATTCCTCAAACCCAGGAGGTCCTTGTAGTGGTGTTGGATTGTATCAAAATACGACAATAAACGCAATTGTTGCTCAAAATAATATTGCGGTTTTAACAAACGTATTATCCGCCTTAAATGATATTTCATCTATGGGAGGTTCTAATATTGGTGGTATTATTGAAGCCAAAGAAAAATCAAATTCTGAAGATAATAAAAAGAAATCTAATCAAGGGCAAAATGTCCTTGGTGGTTCACAGTCGGGAAATAATAATACACAAGGACAACCGACAAATGCGACTAACGGTCAAACTAACCCAAATTCAGGGACATCGACCATTAACAATCAAACACAAAGTAATGGTACCACAAATAACAATGGAGGAAGTACAACTACTTCTGGAGGAAATCAAACGAACTCGCAATCACAAACAAGTAATGGAAATAACCAAAACTCTGGAGGAAGTAATTCAAGTCAAGGAACAACAACACCTACGACAGGAGGAAACACTACAAATACAAGTAACCCAACTCAAGGAGGAGGTCAAACGACTCAGCCACCTGTAACTAACCCACCAAGTCAAGGAAATGGAAATTCAACTCAATCTAGCACAAATGGAGGTCAAGGAAGTGTTCCCAATAACGGTAATAATGAAAGTCAGAAATCAAATGAGGATAAATTAGGTGAGATGAATAAAACATCCGCAACTAATTCAAGTCAGGTTAAATCTAAAGTTGCTAATGCAAAACAAGGTGGGATATTATTAACAGGAGATATTGTAGTAATTAACAGTGCTTCAGGGGATGACCCACAACAATTAAGAATTAATATGAGTTTAACTAAATCAAACACCAATAATACTTTCGTTAAAGGAGCGTTATTGAATTTTACAAGTTCTATTAATAACTCAAATATTACTTTCTTTGCAGGATATAGAAAAAAGAATCTAACATCAATAATTGCCAATTCATCTATGTTAAATTTCGATAAAGATTTTTTCAATACAACTTCAATAATGGAGTCTTACAAATATAAAAAATATACTGCAACATTAGGAGTGAATTATACTACAGGTAATTTAGGTAGGTCAAAATTCCAAAGTTTATCGGCATTAGGAGGATTTATTGGTACTTTTAAAGTAACTCCAAAAATAAATAACACAACTATGTTTGTTATGGTGTATTCTCCTTTCGTTTATTACTATGAGGGTATTTGGTATAAATCAGGATTATTGGCAGTTCCATTTACCGCATTTGATTATAGAATAAGTCAAAAGTTCAAATTAAACTTAAGTTTTAGTGGTGTACAACAAGTTAAAGATGCCACATTAAATTACCAAGTACTACTTGGAGCTAAAGCATTATTATGATGAAAAATTTATTATTTATTCCGTTGATGTTAGTAACATCATTAATTTATGGACAAGATTGTTATACGGTAAAAAACGTTGAAAGTCTTGCAAAAATTGAGAACATTAATCCTAAAAGATTTACATTAGGGGTTAAACAAATAACTGAAGAAATAATTTCAGAAAAATATAAAATATGTGAAGATGGTGATTCTATTTCTGTTGTTATTGAAAGTATTGAGGCGCCTACAACTGGCATATCTATAGGTCCTTTTGAGAAAAAAAGAAAAGTTACAATAGTAACAGTTAAACTAATTATTAGTAATAAAGAATATATTGGTGTTGGAGAAAGTAAGACAGATGTTAAATCAACATTTATTGAATTACAGGACGAAAACATTCCATTTGAAAAATCTGCATTTTCTGCGGCACTGAAAAAGTCATTACAAGATGCGGTGAATAAGTTTTAATATGAAGTTTTTAAATATAATATTATTTTTACTGTTATCTAATATAGTATTAGGTCAGAATTTTACGTATAGTGGTTACATCTATAATGCAGGTGGTTTAGGCGCTCCAAATGTTCCTGTAAAACTTTACAAAAGAACAACCCCTAATTTAGTAGGGTTCACCTCTCAAACAAATTATAACGGACATTCGTATTATCGTTCTACAAGTAGTGCGTTTTGGTTAGACGCTAAAAACGCTTGTGAAAATATGGGTGGTCATTTAGCGACAGTTTCTAACTTTAGTGAAAATAGTTTTTTATTTAATACTTGGCCGTCAGGATGGATTGGGTATTACCAGGATAAGACAGGTGCGTTTTACAGTGAACCTTTAGGTGGGTGGAGATGGACTGAAAATTATGTAACAACAAATCAAACTAATAATTATGATGTTGCAAGTTACACTTCAGGGTCTTCATTAGTTGATTTAAAAAATTCAAAAAATATAACTTTATTTAATTCACCTGTTTATACCAGTGGTGGTGGAAAATATCTAACATTTAATGGGTCGACAACTTATGGACTAACACCTAGTCTTACAAATCATTTCACAAATTCAAATTTAATAACAATAGTGTTATGGGTATATCCTACAGGAAATGGTGTTATACTAAGTGAACTAGGAACACCATCACCATCTTCAGGATGGCACGAATCTGTGGTTGAGATTACTGGTGGTAATACTCTGAGATGTGGTTTTTGGAACGGTACAGGTATTACACAACTTTCAACAAGTATTACATTAAACCAATGGACTATGGTGGCACTTACATACAATGGTACCACTATGACAGGATATAGAAACGGAGTTTCATTCGGTTCAGTTAATTTTAATAGACAAGTTCCTCATATTAATGGAGGTGGAGATGAGGTCTTTGCAGTTGGTTTATCAGACGCCACAAATATGGGAAGTGGTGCTTACGGTTCTTTTAGATTAGGGGCCTTTCAAATTTATAACTCACCATTAACATCTGACGAAATAAATAGATGTTGGATGTCTCTTTCATATCGATTTGGTCTAAACCCTTATACCGCTTGGAATGGTGGAGAACCTAACAATTCTAATGGTGAAGATTATGCTCAATTTGTTGGGGGAGGATTGTGGAACGACTTACCTAATGGTGTTTCATTACCATATGTGATAGAATTTGATTATGTCGTTGGTTTTACTCCTTGGGTGTTACATCAAACTGTTTTTACAAATTCAAATGGGTATTTTAGTTTTAGCCAGCCGACAAATCCTGCAACTGAATGGTATATTCAAATAGATGTTCCTAATGGTCCCGTTACTTCACTCACTAATAATGACTTGTATAATGCTAACTTTAAAGTCTTAAATAGAAACTTCACATCAATTGATTATTTTAGGTATGATGTTAACAATGACGGTAAAATAACAATATCTGATGTGTATTACATTCATATGAAAAAGGCGGGATTATTCCCAACTTGGACTTCACCATTACCAAAAACAAGGTTGTTCACTCAGACAGAATATAATTCAATAATTAATTCTACCACCGATTTAAGACCAACATATGTTGGTAGTAGTAGTATTATTTTAAACTCACCCACTAACGGTGGTAGTTCCAGTTATTATATAATTAATACTGGCTATTCTAATTCAACTATTTTAACTTACTAATAGATTTTTTTGGTTTTTTGAGCGATTTTTCGTATCTTTGTGATATGATTATGGATAAAAAACAAGCCAAAATTATTGCGAATGAAACCTTTAATTGGTGTATCAAAAAATTTGGTAACCCTTTAAAGACATTAAAACCTTCTTTAAAGGTATCTTTTATTAAATCTAACAAATATAACTATGGGTTATATAACTCAAGAGTGATAACAGTTTTTCCATTAGTATGTGAAACTGAAAGACTAATCATAAGAACTGTAATTCACGAATATAGACATTTTCTACAAATGCCTAAAATCAGTAATATGTCACAGTATTCTAAGTTATGTGAAGAATATGACTATGAGAATCATCCGTTAGAAATTGACGCGAGGGAATTTGAACAATCACATTACAAATCTTGCAGAGCTTATTTGAAAAGAAAAGGGATTGTCTAATATATCCAATACTTTGTGGTATTTATTGTTAAATAAACGACAATAAAATACTATAAAAAATGTTATTAAAAAACGGCTCGAAAGGCGATGATGTAAAAAAACTACAACAAAAATTAGGTTTAAATGCTGACGGAGTATTTGGACCTGGGACAGAAGCTAAAGTTAAAGAATGGCAAGCAGCTAATGGATTAACTGCTGACGGTATTGTTGGTGACGGTACTTGGTCTAAAATGTTTGGTTCACAAACTCAAGAAACAAACGTAATTAAAGAAGACGTAGTAATACCTACAGGTGGTTCATTAAATTTAGAAAAACTTAAAGGACATATACCTGATTCAGTTATTAGTCAAATTCCTGACACTGCAAAAAAATTCAACATAACAACACCATTAAGATTAGCACACTTCTTAGCACAATGTGGTCACGAATCTGGAGGATTTAAAGCGGTTCAAGAAAACCTTAATTATTCTGCGGATGGTTTGAAAAAAATCTTCCCTAAATATTTTCCTGGTAATCTTGCAGAATCATACGCAAGAAACCCTGAAAAAATTGCTTCTAAAGTTTATGGAGGAAGAATGGGTAACGGTGATGAAACAACAAAAGAAGGTTTCAAATTCAGAGGTAGAGGTTATATCCAATTAACTGGGAAATCAAACTATACAAACTTCGCTAAATTTATTGGTGAAGATACCGTAGCAAATCCTGACTTGGTTGCAACAAAATACCCATTAGCATCTGCGGCTTTCTTTTTTGACTCAAATAAACTTTGGTCAATTTGTGATAAAGGTGCTGACGACGCTACAGTAACTGCGGTAACTAAAAGAGTTAACGGAGGTACTATCGGTTTAGTTGATAGAATTAAACATTTTAAAGAGTATTATAATTTACTAAAGTAATTAAACAGTATGGACGAAACACAAATAGAATATAAAAGTGAGTTTTTACCTAACATAACCATAGTTGTTGTGTTTAAAGAAGACCCTTTATACCCACAAGTTAATGAGTACTTTGATGAGTATGGGTATGGATTTATGGTACCTGGTAAAGATTTGGTAATAATCGATGGTGAAATTTTAGAGGAAGTTGATGACACAAGTATTATCAAATTTATTGAAGCTCACGAAATTTCACATATATTATTAAATCATTCAGGACCTAGAAATGAAAAAGAAGAACTTGAGGCGGATTTAGGAGCTTATTTGTTGTTGAGTCATAATGGTTATAATAATGCGATTGATTTGTTATTAGAACACTTTGAGGATAGACACGGAATTAAGTTTTCTGAAGATTTATTACCTGAAATTTCAAAAAAATTAGGTTTTGATTAATGTAAGACTTGATTTTTTTAAATTTATTTAGTATTTATTTATACGTCCGCCCTCCTTGGGCGTTTATATATATCCTGTACTAAAAGACCTGAGAAATTTTTCTCGGGTCTTTTTATTTTAAAATAAATTGATTATCTTTGTAAAAAATTAAAATTATGAAAGTAGGGTTTGCTGATAGTTTTTGGGATAGTCTTCAAAGAATGGCAAGACACCAAACTTGGTGGTATAAAACATATGAGTTATTTCGATATGACTTACCAAGGTTTTTTAAGAATGTTTGGACATTTAGAAAAGCGTTATGGAGTCATTATTGGTTTGACCATCACGGAACTTTAAAATTCCTTGAGATTGGGTTAACTAATATTTCAGACACTGTTGAAAAGTACGGTAATGAAGTTGACGGTCCTCGTTTAAAGAAAGTTGCGGCAATGCGTAGAGCGATTGAGTTAATCAAAAACTACAATGAGGATAACTACATTCAAATGGCCGAAAAAGAATTAGGTGAATTAGTACATCACGATTGGGAATTCGAACCTGTTGAGGATAAACCAGGATACAGTCGTTTAGTCGATAAAGATACTGACGAAGAAAAAATTCACAATCGTAAAGTATTTGAAAGAGCACACGAGATTGAGGAACAAGAATGGAATGAACTTTTTAAAATCTTAAAAGGTCAGGATTATAAAGAATATCGTGAATTATACGACGCTCAAACAGAAGAAGATAAAAAAGAACGAGAGCTTTGGAACGAATGGTTTGACGGTTCAGGAATAAAAGGTTGGTGGGATTAGTATGATACTACAATTAAACCCAATGATTCCAATATTAAGAATTTCCGATGGAATGGAGGGGTACGCATTTTTAGTGATAGATTATTCCCAAGAACACAATTTACTTTTTACTTGTGCAATGGATAATGGGGAAATATGGACCTTAAATAATAAAGAGATAAGGTTCTGTAAAAATATATCAATGGATAGGAAAAAAATTAAAAAAAAATGATTAACTTTGTATTATGAAAATTACATTTATATCAGATACACACACAAAACACAAACACATAACTAAGGATTTACCTGGTGGTGATTTGTTAATCCACGCAGGAGATATGTCTTCTATGGGTTATGAGCACGAAATCAGAGAGTTCTGTAAATGGTTTGACAGTATTGATAACTACGACCACAAAATCTTTATTGCGGGTAATCACGATTGGGGGTTCCAAAACAACGCTGAGAAAGCAATGCAAATTGTTAACTCTTACAAAACCGTTGATTACTTACAAGATGATTGGTTAAAGGTTGGTAATGATGAACAAATGGTTAAAGTCTATGGTAGTCCTTGGCAACCTGAGTTTTATAATTGGGCTTTCAACCTACCAAAAAATGGTTCTGAGTTGTTAGAGAAATGGAATGGAATCCCTGAGGATACTGACATCTTAATCACTCACGGTCCTGCTTGGGGATTCTTGGATGATGTTGAGGGTCGCAGAGGAGACCATTTAGGTTGTGAATTGTTGGCGGAAAGAATTAAGACTATTAAACCAAAAATTCACGTTTGTGGACATATTCACACTGGTTATGGTCACTACTTTGATGGACACACCCATTATTTCAATGCCGCAGTATTGAACGAAAGATATCTTTACGCTCATACTCCTTGGAACATTGATTGGGACCCAATCACAAACAAAGTTACTTTTTTGGGTAACGATTAAGAGAACCACCTTCGGGTGGTTTTTTTATTTCCAAAGTATTTATTTGTATGAGAAGATTTGAAAACGAATTACCTTTATCGGTATTAAAAATGATTATCAAAGAAATTGATAAAGAATCAGCAGAAAAAAATATTGATTGGACTTACGATGATGTTTATGATGATAATATTTTAGAGTTAATTGATTCCTCTCTTAAGAAATTTGGTATAACTGACATTGATTGGGAGGACTATGGATTTTTTTGGAAATTATACCAAGATAACCATAACTTTAATGGGGAAGGGGATATTACAATCCCAAGAATAATGTCTTTTCCTGTTGTGGTTAAAGTTAATGTTTCAAAATATTGCGTGGAAGAATACCTACATAACATTGAAACATATTCAAAAGATTATGTTAACAGTTTTGTATATAATGACCCTGATGGTTTTGATTATTATGACGGTAAATTTTTGGACGAAGACGTATATGATTCTGAATCAGGTGAATGGGAAATTAGAAACATAGGTAACGGCACATTAGTTGAGGTTAAAAAGCCTAAAAAAGTTTTAACAGAATCTCAAAATAGAGAATTACAAGACTTACTAATAATGAAAAAAACTATAGAACAAAGAATTAAGACCCTTTCTTCTTGATAGTCTTTTTCTCAGCAGCAACGTGGTCCTTTAATGTTTTTTTAGTTTGAGGTTTTGGGGGTTGATACCCCTTTTTATATTTAATCTCAACCTCAACAGGGCCATTCTTAGTTTTATTTAAATCGTATTTCCAAATGCTAATGGTTTCCTCGTCCTCATAAATTCTTTCAAATTTAACGGGTCTATCCTCTTTCTTATTATTATTAATCTTACTCATACTACAAAGTTATAAATATTTTTGTAAAATAAAAAATAAAATTGTATTTTTGTACTATGAAAAAAATAATCACACTTATATTAATGTTTTTGAGTACAACGGTGTACTCCCAATATGCGTCAATAACTGCGTTTCCTGAAGACAATAGTATTCTAATTGGTTCTGAGAATGTGGATGGTAAAGGATGGGGATTCCACTTTGGTGTTTACTACCAAATTGGTGCGACTCAGTATCCTTATGTGTATCGAACTCCATATGAATATTTAAACAGAATCGGTATCAATTATGGTTTCTTAAAAAATGGTATTGTTGTCGGAGCAGGTATTAAGGCGGATATGATTAATTTCTTTGAACCACAATATTACCCCGATTTTTTTGTCAAGTTACAACCAATTAAATTAATTACTCAAAAAAGAGATATGTGGGATGTGTCATTAACTTTAAATTACTCGGATAAACCATATGTTGGTTTTGGAGTTGCAATTCCGATTAATAACAGATATTAGAAGTATTTATTACTATGAATAGTGATAAAGAAACTTATAAATTAGTTAACAAAATACTCCAAGAGAAAGTTTATACTTATGATGGACCATTAACTAGTTATAGCGGTATTAAATTAAAATTTAATTATAAGTTTAAAATTGTTGGTAATATCTCATTAAAACATATGGGTGAACCAATGAATCATTTGGCAATCGAATTAATTGTTGTCGATATTGAATATAAAGAGTTTATTGACTTGTTTAAATCATTCGATACCGATGATTTGTATAAGAACAGATATAACTTTGAGGATAGGTTTTATTATCTAAGTGGTAAAGTAAAAAACCAAATCTGGGATGAACTAAAGTATTTTAGTATTACAGATACTCCTGAAATTGTTAGAGTTAAAATTGATATTCCTGAATTAAATAATAATGAAATGAAACAAATTACAGAATCTAAAAGTGAAAAAAGAGACGTTGTTAGAAAATTAGTTAGAGACATTATTAGTGTGTTTAAAAAAGAAGGTGAAGGGGAATACGATTTACCAACAGACATTAATGGTGAAGATTACTATTATTTTGATAATTTAAATACCGAATTTAATCTTGAATTACGAATTGTTAAAACCGACACTGTTGATGGATTTGAATTAGATGGGGGTTATTATGAGGAGGATGATGTTATGGAAATTGAAATATTATTTAATCCTGATTTTTTCCCACAACAATTGTATGACTTGGTTGGAGAATTAAATGAAACTGTAAGACACGAATTACAACATTTAATACAGTACGAAAAAGGTGAGACTCACGAACCTGATGAAAGTAGTTCAGAGGTTTATTACACCCAACAACACGAATTAGATGCTCAAGTTGCGGGATTAAAAAGAATTTCAAAACTTAGAAAACAACCATTTGAAAAAGTAACAAGAGACTGGTTTACTAAAAACATCAATAAACACGGTATGGATGAAAAAACCGCAGAAAGAGTAATCCAAAGAATATTACAATTTCATAAGAATGGTAAATAGTGAGTATAAAATGCTTGAACGATTATTATCTCATAAAAAATATGAGGATAACGGTCTTGTATATAATTTTGTTAATATAAGACACGAAAAAAATTCAATTCGTGCAGATATTCAAGTTGAGGTTCCTAAAGATAGAGGGTGGAATCAGTATATGTTGGAGTTCTTTGCTTACAACATAATAAATGAAAAAATTAAATTCATTGATTCTACGGGTAATATGGATGTTAAGTTAGATAGAATTTATGTTAACGGAACCCCAATTAATAAAAATGATTACTATCTACCTGCCAAATTAGAAAATAAGTTAGAAAACGTTTTTAAACAAATACCTGACTTTGGTATTTCATATGAAGATTTTGGAGTTCTATTTAAAGTTAAGTATGACGGGGTATATGATTTATATAATGATGATTACCAAATAGTGGTTAACTGTGGTATTAACATTGAAAAAATTATACTTAAAAAATACGATTCAAATAAAAGGATTGTGATTACTTCAATACCACAGAGTTTGGTTGATTCTCTATACACTTTATTGATGGAAAGGACTGATATTGAATTAGAAGAACTTAGATATAATATTGAAGGTCTTGTATATCGTGAAATTTTTGTGGATGGGTTCAGTTTAGATAAAACTGAAGAAAATTATTTGGTTGTTTATTTAATACCTCAAACAATATGTGGTAAAAAAGTAGAATCATATTCTAGTGGTGAAATGGACGATAATGAAATCGAACAATACTTTAGAAAGTTAGTCTCTAAATCTATTAACTAATTTTGTAATTAGTTCTCTAATAACAACACCTGAAACACTTGTCAATCCAAAGGACATAAGTCTTAAGACAAGTTCTTTAATATCACCTTTATCTCCCCCTGTTTGACCCATTTCCCATAACATAGGTAGTATTGGTATAATAAAGGCGTAACTCATAATGTTGGTTACATTAAACAAGGTCATATTTAGACTTTGGATGAAATTAAGAAATGCGGATTTTAATTTACTTCCTTTTTCTAAGGCAACTTTAAAAGCGTCAGTTAATCCGTTTTCTTTAATATACTTTAATAATTCATTAATATTTTTGTTACTTTCTTTAAATAAAATTGCACTAACTGCACAAACTATACTGGCGGTTTCAAATTCATTTAAGTTAAAATCACCATTCTGAATAAACTCATTAAGAGGTCTCATTACACCCCCAACACCTGCACCCCAAATAGCCAACATCTGAAGGTTTATCCCAACGTTCTCTTGAGTTATTTTAATGACATTTAACGCAAAATCTTTTAAACCAGAAAGATACTCACTGATTTCTTTGTTTGAGTTCTCTAAAAGTATTTTACGGTATTGTCTTTCAGTTATTATTAATTTCATACAACAATAAATACTTACAATATATTTATTGTTATGATAAACAGTGAATTAAACATTGGGGATAAAGTAATTCTTTTACATATGGAAGGGGAGATGATGTCTCCTGGTAGTAAAGGGGTTGTTACCAAGGTCTCAAGAGACCCTTTTGAGTCAGGTAATCACAAAATATATTCAGTTAGGTGGGAGGACGGAAGTCAATTATCTATACTGTCTGTAAGTGATGCTTGGAGAAAAATTGAAGACGAACAAATCACTGAGAGTTTTGAACAAGCAAAATGGTTTATAGATAATAAATCTATTGTCCAATTTTTTAATACACGATTTTTAAGTCAATACCTTGAAAAGGTTAGACAGTCAGGAATAACAAATATGTTTGGAGCTTCCCCATATCTTTATTTAGGGAAAGAAAGAATCGAACACGAATTCAAATATAAAAACATACCAAACGAAGAGGCATTTGAAGAAGTCTTAGAAGATGCAGATAGAGCCCAAAGTGAAATGGTTCAGGGGGTTTTAAAGATGTTGGAAAAAGAAAATGTAGAACCCAGTCTCGAGAAGATTAATAGAACTATTCAGAGGTACGCCACACTGATTCTTAACTATTGGACTAAGATTCATTAAGAAAAAGATTTGGGGGTACTTTGAAAGGATAGTTAATAAGTTACCAAGATATTAAACAAAAAGCTCTAATTTCCCCCCCTTGTAATCTTTATAATTAAGAATAGAGAAAATATTTGACCTTGTAAAGATATTTATAATAAAAAAAATTAATTATGAACGCATATTTTTTTACAGTTAGTGAAGAAGAAAGAAGTAATATTCTTGACAAACACAAAACACTATACGATGGATACTCAGTAAGAAATGAAGTACCTAATGAACAACCACTATATGTTCAAGATTTCGCCAACGACAAAGTAGGAGTAACAGTTAAATCTAATGGAGAAGTAACTGGTTACGACAATAAAATTTACATTAAAGAATCTAAATCAGTTTGTTCTGAATGTGGTCTATATGAAGAAGTATGTGAATGTGGAAGTTCTTATATGGGTGAAAACGATGATGTTGAGTTAGAAGATTTTAGTGAAGGTGACGCATTCTCAGATGAAGAAACAAATGAGGGTATTTACGATTTAGGTAACTTAGACAAAAACGATAAATTTGATTATACCGAAGAAGAATGTTATGAGTGTATGTCTGAAGATGTTAATGATTTAGCAATGGCCGAGGAAGACCCTAATTTGGCATTGGCAATGGCAAATATGGAAGAAGAACTTGATTTTGATTCTGAATACCTTGATGATGAAGAGATTGATGTTGACACACACCAAAAATTAAAAGAGTCTTTAGATATGTTCAAAAGATTCCAAAAATACCTTTAATTTGGACTTTTGATTATTTCAAGATATTTTATAGTAAAATAACAAATTATGGAAATAGTTGAAATAATCTCTTACTTTGTGAATGATTCAACAGACACAATAGAAATTAAGTTTAGACTTAATGAAGATGACGAATCTGAACTTAGATTCGATGAAATAGAATTACGTGAAGCTAAAGAATTTGGATACCAACTTGTAGTTGAAGATTTAGATTTTTTTACTGATGAAGATGAGGAAGATGAGTTGGGTGATTTTATTGACGAAGGGATAGACGAAGATGAATTATTATCGTTCATCAATGAATATTATATGATATATCCTGAAAGACTACCTGAAAAAGATTTATACTAAAAGATAAAAACCCTCTTATGAGGGTTTTTTTATGGACCTATTCTTGTTAGGTGTAATGTAATTGAAATATTAGGACCTACCTCGGCATAACCCCATTGACCTGAACTACGTAGAGTTAAACTTTCTGCTTGGTCGTCAAGTATTTTAAAAATACGTCGACTACCCTCACAATTAAAATCAATATAACCTAATTCATAATTTGAATTATGATTAATAATCCCATATAGATATTGTTTGGTCCAAATGTATTGACCAGTCATAGTATTAACAGGTTTCATTGAGATTATTTGATAATCAAAATGCCATTTGGTGAATCCAACCTCAATAGTATCCATAGGGAATCTCTCCAAGGGATTGATATAAACAGTCCCAGGTAAATAAATGGTATCATCAGGAGTGACGGCATTATCAACTTTTTCAAAAGTAATTTTATCGATAACGTATTCACCACTTAGACTAAGTAATGTTGGTTGTTCGTATTTCTCACAAGAACTTAATCCAACAATTAATGTTAAAAGGAATAATAAATTTTTCATAGGGCAAATATAGACTTTTTTTCTTTAATAACAAATATTTATAAGATAATATGAGAACAGACATCGATTACCTTATAAACTTAATGGAGAGATATACCACTAATCCTGGTATAAATACTTCTGAACTTGGAGAACAAGAAACTTCTTCAGAAACTTCGAGCGGAGAATCTTCAGGTGAAGGTGGAGATGCAAAAGCAACTACTTGGTCTGATATTGTAGGGTCGACTTTAAAACGAGGTCCTGCTAACCCAATTAAAAACGAACCAATGGCCGATAGAGTAAGTAGGTCAGGACCTGCCAATCAAGTTAGTAGTAAAACAAAACACTCAGATATTGTTAAACCAACAAGAGGACCTGCAAATCAGTTAACATAATTAATCCTCAACGTCAACAAGTAAATCTTCAATATTTAACTCCATATTTAATATGGTATCTTCACAAGAAGTTAATGAAACTAACTCATCTACAGGGTATGCGGTTTTGTCTGACATATAATATAACTCCACATCACCAACCATCTCAGAGTCAATAATAGTTTTAAACTCATTTGTTTTACAAACAAAAACCTTATCATTTATTTTGTACATCATAACCCTTATTTTTATAATACAAAGATAGTGGATTTATTTTAATTAAAAAAATAAAAACGTTATTTAAAGTATCTTTATTCAAAATAAAGATATTTTGGGTAAGTTAAAATATTTATAGTAAAAAAAAACTATTTAAAAGAATGGGGTATAATTATAATGAAGGTTTAGACGCCGCAAAAAGAGCCAAACTATTGATGAAATATTCTTTAGATAAGACTCTTAATGAAAACATTAGTGAACAAACAGTTTTAAATGAACAGGTATATGTTCAAAACAATGACGGTACATATGATTTAAAGACAGGCCCTTATAGAGGTATTGAGGCGACTAAATTATTTCCGTCTTTAAAATCCACAGATTATCCTAAAAAATTAGACAAGAATAAGAGACCATTAGGTTCTCCATCACTAGCCCCTACAGTTAATTTAACTCCAAATCAAACACAATCTTTTAGTGACAAATGGAAGTCTGATTACGCCAAAGCACATCCTGATGAGGTTTGGGACCCAAACTTAACTAGAGATGAACAATATTGGGATAGCCAAGGAAGAATACACACCAAAAAAGTTAAAACGGGAGGATTTGTTCCTTTGACTGCAGAAAATGTAGGTCTTAGAGGGACTCCTTTTGGATTCCACCCTTCAGAGTATCCTGAATATTTGAAAAAAGTTGCGGAAATTAAGAAAAAATACCCTGATGAAAATTCTGTATGGTATAATCCAACAACTTGGTTTGATGACAATACTGATGAAAAAAGAAATCAGGAGTTGGCAAAATTAAAGAAAGAATATTATCACGAAGAATTCCCATTTGGAATAACTAAGGAAGATTTTAAAGATTGGACTAAAGCGAGAGCAACTTTAAACGCTGAACAAGCCAAAGAATTTGATAAAATCACAAAAGAATTTTCGAGTAAGTATAAATCTCCGCAAGATATGCCAGGTTCCGATTATTTTTTAGACGTTCATAATCAAAATATGAAAAAACTTGAGATGATGAGAAAATCCCAAGTTTATGGTTCTTTTAAAAGTATGGATGATTACCTAAATGCGATATTTGAGTATGACCCTATTGCATATAAAGAAATGAATAAAGGTTGGCTTGAAAAATGGTGGGATAAGTATGGTGTTGTTGCCGAATTTATAGGATGGGTCATTCTTGATATATTCTCAGAGGGGTGGTTAATTCCTGTTACTGAGGCAAGACAATCTTATGTTTTAGCGAAAATTTTAAAAATAGCATTTCGTTCAGGATTACCTGTTGCGGTTGGTGTTGCTAGGTCATTAAAAGAAGGTCATATTACTGAAAACGCGGTTATGGATTTTGTTTTTGCAATACTACCTTGGGCCCACAGTTACTTCTCAATTGCAAAGACACCGTCAGTACAATTAGTTGAGTCTATAGTCTCTAAGAGAAAAGGACTTAATTTAAGAGAAGTCGGAGACGTTAGAAAATATATTAAAACTTTAAGTGAAGAAGAAAAATATTTCTTTAAAAAAGTTGCAAAATTAAGTCAAAGTGAATTAGAAAGCGCTCTTAATAAATCTTTAAAGGAGATTGATAAGATTGGTAAACAAGTTTTAAAAACTACTGGTAAGAAAATAAAACCAAGTATGGTAAAAAAAGTAGGTACTGTTTTAGGTAGAATGGCATTTATTGATTTACCTGCAATTGAAATTGCAAATGTGTTGGCTAGAAAACTTGGATTCTTGGACGAAGCGGATAAGATAAAGAGATTAGAGCAAGAGTTTAAAAATAAACAAGGTACTGATTTATTAATATTAGTTGCAAACGCTACTGAAACAATTAAAAAATACCCTAATTTATCTAGTGACGAAACAATTAAAAAAATAAATCAAAAGGGGTTTGCTAAAACTCTTGACGCGGCAATTAAAATACTAACCGATGAAAATTTGATTGATTCATTACTTGTCGATGAAAACGGAAAACCATTTAAATAATATTTATTAATATGAAAAGTGAATTATTAAACGAAATTTATAGAATACACAAATTATCGGGAATTAATGTTCCAGATACCTTAGTTGAATCTAACATAATCTTAGAACAAGGGTTAAATCAACTTGTTAGAGGTGTTGAAAAAATGTTAGATAGAGATGCCATTGAATATGCCGAAAGAGTTTTACCAAGAAGTACTGAGAGAAATATTGAAAAAAGAATTGAAACTTATATCGCTCAAAGAATTGCCACTGAGGCAGGAAAAACGGAAATTAGAAATTTTATTAAAGGTTTAGCGAAAAGTTCACCTGAATTTGCTGACAAATTTGTCAAAGCTAATAAAAGTACTTTAGACGCTATCGCAACCGCTAGAGGAGAGGCAGTTGCGGAAAGGGTTATTAAATCATCATTTGGGGAAGAAATATTATCCTCTTGGGAAAAATCAAAAACCACACAACCAATACCTCCAAAACAAAAACCAAAAAAACCTGTATCAGGAATACCAAACGAATTAAAAAATAACGAAGGTGTTAAAGATTTCCAAGATTGGTTAAATGTTAATAAACAAGGTTGGAATTCAGGTAGAAACGTATCTGTTGTAGGTAAAAGTTATGGTAATTTTGGACCTAAAACAAGTTCTGCGTGGGAAAAATATGGGGACGAGTATTTACAAGCGACTAAACCACCTATTGAATTGAGAAACACGACAGAAATAAAAGATTTCCAAGATTGGATGGACAAAAATCACCCTGATTGGATTAAGGATGCCGATGGTAATTTTGTTAATTTAAACCAAGGAAAAGGATACGGGGTTTACGGACCAAAAACAAGAGACGCCTGGGCACAATATGCTAAAGAATATAAAAAAGGTTGGGAAATAAGACAACATATTAGGGCGGTTAACTTATCTGAAGTTGAGTCACAAGGATTATCAGTACTTGAAAGAATCCTAGCTACTGAATATACTTTAACAGGTCAATTTAGAAAAATTATCTTATTAACCTTCGATAGACTCCGTATAGTATATAAAGGTGAAGGACAGTTAATAGACGAAACTTTTGGTAAATTTCAAACAGTATTAGAAAGATTAAAAAATAAAGGTGAATTGGCCGAAAACAATACTTTTTTTAGAGATATCGGAATAGGTTTAAAATCTCTTCAAAAAGGTAAATTAGATATTTACGATACGTTCTTAAAAGATATTGAACAAGTATTAAAAGAGTCTGGAAAATATAAAGTAGATGACGTTAATAAAGTAATGACTTATTTTAAAAAAGTTGACCCATTTAAAATGGACTTACCATATGGAGATAGTTACGCGTTAAAACTCTTAGATGAAAGTACGTATAATACTTTTTACAAAGAGATGAGGGATAAAAATACAACTTTATCAAAAAAAGTATTAGATTTTGCGATTAGAGCTAACGCATTTCTATGGACAGGGTCAATTAAAAAATGGAGTGAAATTACTAAATTTATTACTGAGAAAGGGCTAGGTAAAGGATTATTAGAATATTACTTTTTTATGCAAGTAGTGACTAAAGTAACTTTACCAATATTTTTTACTGTTTGGTGGTCAGTGATATCTATATTCAAAGGTATATTTTCAGGGTTCCAAAATTACAGTTTTGTAGATGAGCTTAAAGATAATTTTGAAGAACAATATAAGGATATTTTTGCAAATAAACAAGGTGAATTTACCGCAGTGTCAATTGCAACAGGGGCAATACTACCTTGGAATATTTATTGGGACGATATGATAAACACTTGGGATAAAGCGATTAGTGGCCAATACGAAGAAAAAACTAAAGAATATATTCAAAAACAAATTGACAAGGTAACTGAATACTATAAACAAGAAAATCAAAAATTAACTGAAGAGTATAAGGAATTAGAAAAAAAATTCGCAGATTATAAATCTGAAACTGAAGAAAAACTTAAAGAAAAAACTCAAGAATATAGTGTTGATTTATTTTTTACAAAATACCCTTGTTATAAAAATGTTCTGGATAAAAGCTATGGAGATAGAGGTATTATGATAAATGGCACAACACTTACTTTAAAAGTGGCTGAGACCAAGTCAACTTATGATGCAATTTTAAAACCTGATGGTAAAGTAGTTTGGAAAGAAAATGGTCAGGAATTACAATGTTAAAAAAAAAATAATATATTTATCGATATGAAAAAGTTAAGAAAAAATACTATAAATGAAGAAATGAACTTTCCTCCAAAATATTACGATGATTTAGAGAAGTTAGGTAAGGGTGAAAATATTAGTAAAGATGAATTTACTGAACAAACTTTTCCAGGACCTTCTCCTAGCCCTTCTCCATCACCTGCTCCCGCACCTGCTCCCGCACCTGCACCTGCTCCCGCACAAAACGTGTTTCCAACTTGTATTACAAGAATAACTAATATACAAATAAGTGGAAATGTTGCGAAAGTAACTCAAGATGGTGTTACAGTGACATTTAAATCAGATAAGACTTATACTGCAACTAATGGTAGTTCAGGAGGATGGGAATGTTATGGTAATGATATTATATGGACAAGTGCTCAAACAAACACTCAAGGAAATACTAATTCAGGACAACCTGGCGGAGGAACTCAATGGATTGACAGTTTCCCAACTTGTGTTAGAGGGTTAAAACAATATTATAATCCACCAAACAATTATGTAATTGGTTTTGGTACTGATAAGACAGGAGTACAATATGTTATGGCATACTTTAAGGAGAAACAAGCCAAAGGCTATATTTGTAGAATATATTCTTCAGACGGTAAAACTAATTTAGGTAATGGTTATTATAACTGTTCAAATAACGACCAACAAATAATAATTACTGATATCAATGGAAAAGTAATTACAGGTTCTGTTGTTTATGGTGGTAGTATTGACGGAGGGTCTTCATCTCAAACAACTGGTGGTGAATCAGGAGGACAAAAAGACCAACCAACAATGTTGAAAGATAGATATGAGAAATATAATATTGGTGGTTTAGAGTTATTAGATGAAGATGGTAATTTAGATGAAAATGCTTTAAACAGAGGAACTGATGTTGTTGAATATTACATTACTCAGGATAAAGCTAGGTCTTACTTCTTTAGAGTTTATCTATCTATGTTAAAAGCGTTAAGTGATTATTTAAAAGTCACTAATAAACCTGAACAACAAGCTATTGTTGATGAGAATAGAACAATATTAAAACAAATTGGTGATAAAGCCAAAAATGAATTTGCTCAGAAAGGAAATACTGAATGGGATGCTTGGTCAAATCCGTTAGCGGAAAGAATGAGTATGTACGACCAAAAAGATATTACCGCAAGTTTCCCTAACGCTAACTCACAAATAGTGGCTTACGTATTAAGAGGTGAAGGTGGTTCTAGAAAAGATTTAGAACAAAATATAACCTCATTAGATTCATTCTTACAAAGTACTGAAGTTACAGGTAAATGGTGTAAATCTACATTGAGAACCGCTGCTAACTGTGCGGCTCTAAGACAAGAAGACCCAGGATTATTTAACCAATTATTTAAAGGTGATAAAACTGACGAAATTACTGTTGGAAGTTGTAGTGGATATGATACTCGTAAGAAACAAGAAATTAAACAAAAACTTGTTGATTGTTCTAATGCAGGTGTATTTGACAAAGATAAAACATTACAAAATGTTTACAACAGATTGGCAAGTCCATCACAAGCAAGATTTAGAATTGAACCTAACGCAACGGATGCGTCTCAACAACCTGACGATGCTCAACCAAAAAAATAATTTAAAATATGAGTCTTAAAAATACTATAAAGAAAAACTTAATTGAGACCAAGGAAGTTAAAAAACAAGTTTTAACTGAATCAATGATTGTTAAAAATAGATTTAATTTCATTCTTGAGTCAAATAAAATTAAAAACAAAAAAGACCTTGATAAGGTATTTGTCACCATTTTAACTGAAATGGTTCACTTACACAAACAAGGGTTCGATAATTCTATAATCGAAGAAAACGTATCAAGTGTTTTCAACGTATTGGGTAATCTTTTTGGAGGTACCACAAATGCGGTTATTGAATTATTCAAAGAAAAAGGGGTTAAATTTATTTTAGAAAAACTTGGAATAGAAGATAATAATTTCCTAAAGAACTTTTTAATTACTGCTTTAGGGAATACAGATTTAAAAGATGTTCCTAAACTTTTCACTGAATGTGAATTCTTAACTAGAAAAATTGCAGAATCAGTACCTGAAGCATATCTAAGACAATTAGAATATGAAAAAGGTATGGGTGG
>Ga0315902_10003691_pt1 | contig 22673 bp, 22 predicted proteins | sample LakEriMetagenome_9_FD_203523 | JGI IMG/M metagenome (GOLD analysis project Ga0315902, IMG submission 203523) | Freshwater fungal communities from buoy surface, Lake Erie, Ohio, United States - Buoy 12 MA117 | ecosystem: Environmental > Aquatic > Freshwater > Lake > Lake biofilm | place: USA... | reverse complement strand
GACAACGGACGGGCATTCGCTTCAATGAGCTCGACCATCTTCGTAACGATCTGCTGCTCCACTCCTTCAGGAGTAACCTCCTTCCATCCCTCATGTGCATGCCAGAATCGAACAACCTCATCGATCCGCAGACCAACAGTCTTTTGGAAATCCTGCTTTGTTAAGCGCGATCCAACCGATGAGAATACATCCTCCATAGCGATCTTCCACAAGGGTTCTGAGTCGATCAGTACCCCGTCCATATCGAAGATCACCGCGTCAAAACTGTCAAGGTTGGGTTTTATTTCCATTTCAAAGTGTAAAGATAGGGCCCGCCAAGCAAAGGGTGGCGCTCTGCACCTATAAAGACCGTATGTTCATCAAAAAACACTATCGATTCACGTTGCTTTAAGGTACAAAAGCGAAATTTTGTTTCGGTTAGTGAAAAGGCAGTATCGGCACAGCGATAAAAGAAGACATTCCCATAGGTCAACACACACAGCTGATCTCCCATCAGATCTGCTCCTGTAACTTGATGCTGAATTCGATTGTCTCCCCCGGTCCAAAGGTGGATCGAGGATTTGGCAGCGTACGTTCCTGGCAGATCGGGAATTGTGTATACAGATGTTCCGTTGTCCCAATTGTTCTTGCGTGGCCGAGTGGTATTTTTGGTGAGAATACTCAGGGAATCATTGCGCCAAAAAAGCGCCTCACTGTCGAAGCGACATCCTTTCCGCGAGAAGGTGGGTACAGCAGGATCCATGTACGAAAAACGGATCGCTTCTGCTGTAACGGTGTCGTACGAATACGCTTTTACAAGATCGACTTTCCAGATGCACAGCTCTTTCCGGTCACAGGAATTGTTTCCGACATCAGCGATGTACAGATAGCCTTTTGTGTCTCTTGTCATATCCTCCCAATCTGTATTCATCGCATCGGACACCCATGTTCTTTTGAGGATACTGCCGTTGAGATCAAGGAAGAACAGTTCTGGAGAATTTCCTCCATCATTGATCCCAATCAGTATGCTGTCATTGAATGTTTCAAGTCCGGATAATTCACTGAGTTCGGAAGGTAATTTATTCTTGTTGATCTGCTTTTGCCCGAAGCAAGTCAACGACAGAAACAAGCAGGTAAGCAAACTCAGTGTCGGGTTCATTTGAGGTAAACCTTAACCACCTCTATTCGGCGATCACTTACTTGTTCGATAAAGAGTGAGAGTTCATCCAACTCGATCTGTGTACCGGCTTCCGGGATCGTTTCCAACTCGTGGATCACCAGTCCGCCGAGGGTGTCATATTCTTCCGACTCCGGCAAACCGAGTTTGTAAGCATCATTAAGGTAGTCAATATCTGCCCGCGCTGAGAACCGGTATTCCGAATCACTGATCTTTTCTTCTAGCCAATCTTCCTTGTCATGTTCATCCTCGATCTCCCCAAATATCTCTTCAATAACGTCCTCAATAGTGATCAACCCTGCCGTACCGCCGTATTCATCAACCACGACAGCTATATTTCCTGACTGTTTGGTGAAAAGCTCAAGCAATTCCTTTCCGGGGATCGCAGCGGGTACGAAAGAGATCGGAAGCAGGATCTGTTTTATGGAGGAAGGTTTTTTAAACATTTCGAAGGAGTGCACATAGCCGATCACATTGTCCAGGTTGTCACGGTAAATGAGGATCTTTGAAAGTCCTGTGTCGATGAAGAGCCTTGATAGTTCCGGTATTGTTTCATTCACTTCTACAGCTACGATCTCTGTGCGCGGGATCATACAGTCCCTGGCCTTAAGACTTGAAAAGTCGAGTGCGTTTTGCAGGATCGTCATTTCATTTTCAAGTTCCTGCTCTTCCTTGATCCTGGAGGAAATGTCCTGAACAAAATGTTCCAGGTCCACCTTGGAAAAGACTTGTTGCTCTTTTTTTGTCCGAACATTGAAGAGCCGCAGTATTCCATTGCTCAGTCCCACGATAACCAGTGTAGGCAAGTAGAGAACGGCATATACTACCAACATGGGGACTGCTAGCAATTTTAGAAACCAGTTGGGATTGAGCTGAACAAAAGCCTTGGGGAGGAACTCCGCGGTGATCAGAACGAGGAGAGTAGAAAGAACGGTCTGCGTAAGTAAAACAGTAATATCTTGTGTGATGCCAATGGATCTCAGAAAGGAATGCTCCGGATCCGGACCGTCGATCAGAGCGGCAAAGGACATACCGAAGATCACCAGGGCAATGTTGTTCCCCAGCAGCATCATAGCAATGAATCGTGACTCTCTCTTGTAAAATACCCCAAGGATCTTACCCACCAGATTTCCCTTGCTCCGATCCAGTTCTACTTTTAACCTATTGGATGAAAGGAAAGCTATTTCCATCCCGGAAAAGAAAGCGGAAAAGATCAGCGATAATAAGATACTTGTGAGATGTAAGGAAGGATCCATTCAGGTGCTCAGACGACCGAATTTACAAAAATTATCATCAGAGCACATCAAATCCAATATCCTTTCGGTAATATGCTCCTTCAAATTCGATCTTTGCTGCCGACTCATAGGACCTTCGCAATGCCGTTTCCAGGTCTTTTCCGTAGGAGGAGACCGCCAATACGCGTCCTCCGGAGGTTTTTACCGCTGGTCCGTCGGCAGCGGTGCCTGCATGGAACACAATGCTGTCAGTCACGGTGTTCAAGCCATAGATCTGCTTGCCTTTTTCATAGTCTCCCGGATAGCCTCCCGAAACCATCATCACAGTTGCTGCACAGTGTTCTGTGAACTGGATATCGCGCTCGGAAAGCGTGTTGGTAGCCACTCCCTCCAAAAGATCGAGCAGATCAGATCGCAAACGCGGCATTACAACCTCTGTTTCAGGATCCCCCATCCGGCAGTTGTATTCTATCACATACGGTTCTCCTTTCACATTGATCAAGCCAAAGAAAATGAATCCTTTGTAGCGGATACCCTCCGCTTTAAGTCCTTTGATCGTTGGGATGATGATCTGATTATCTACTTTATCTTTGAATGTATTGTCCGCAAAAGGAACGGGCGAAATAGCACCCATGCCGCCGGTGTTCAATCCGCTGTCACCTTCACCTATTCGTTTATAGTCCTTGGCCTCAGGCAAAATCTTGTACGATTCGCCATCCGTGAGCACGAATACCGATAGTTCGATCCCGTTGAGAAACTGTTCGATCACTACGCGGGAACTTGCCTCACCGAACTTGGCATCAGCCAGCATATTTTTCAATTCTTCCTTTGCCGCGTTAAGGTTATCGAGTATCACCACCCCCTTTCCCGCAGCTAATCCATCGGCTTTGAGCACATAAGGAGGCTTCATCGCTGCGAGAAAATCATACCCTTCTTTCAAGGTGTCTTTCGTGAAGGTGGCATATTTCGCTGTCGGGATATTGTGGCGGAACATGAACTGCTTGGCGAAATCCTTACTTCCTTCCAGCTGAGCACCCTTTGCCGTAGGCCCGATAACCGGAATACCTTTAAGGGACTCGTCGCCAAGAAAGAAGTCATGTATGCCTCTGACGAGTGGTTCTTCCGGACCAACAAGCACCAGATCAATGGCATTTTCAAGTACAAAATTCTTTACCGCATTAAAATCGTTGGGATCCAAGTTGATATTTTTCCCATGCTGTCTCGTGCCGGCATTTCCCGGAGCTATGAAGAGCTCATCGAGCATGGAACTTTGTGCGATCTTCCAAGCCAAGGCATGTTCACGACCACCGGAGCCTAACAGTAGAACCCTCATACGATCAACAGTATTTCAAAAGTGACTCAAACAGTGCCTTTCCATCCAAATTTCCCAGAATGCGGTCTGCAGCCCTTTCAGGATGTGGCATCATGCCGAAAACATTTTTTGAAGGATTCGTGATCCCAGCAATGTTGTGCAATGATCCATTCGGGTTTTCTGCTTCGGCTACCTCACCGTCTGAAGCGCAGTATTTGAATAAAATCTGATCATTGTCTTGAATGCTTTTCAGCGTATCATCCGAGGCATAAAATCTGCCTTCCCCGTGGGCAACAGGGATCTTATAGGCTTTTTCTTCAAGCCCTTTGGTGATGGCTGCAGAATTCGAAACCGGACGAAGAAATACGTTCTTGCAGATAAATTTCTGGTTGTTGTTGTGTAACAGCGCCCCTTGTAACAGCCCTGATTCCGTCAATATCTGAAACCCATTGCAGATCCCCATCACATACCCACCTCTTGATGCATGAGCGATCACCTCATCCATTATCGGTGAGAAGCGGGCAATCGCCCCTGAGCGCAGGTAGTCACCATAGGAAAACCCTCCGGGAAGCACCACGAAGTCGACTCCTTTCAAGTCCTTTTCTTTGTGCCACAAACGTTCTACTTTTTGACCCAGTAGATCATTCAGGACGTAGATCATGTCTTCGTCACAGTTGGATCCGGGAAACGTAACAACTCCAAATTTCATTCGATCAGTTTTAGGTGGTCAAAGCCATCCGCAATGTGAACACAAAAGTAGGCATTTTCAATGGCCGCCGACCTTTTGTTCAGAAGAAAAATTTACAGATAGAATAGCCGAACACCGCATAGAACAGGATGGTTGCAAAGATACCAAGTGACTTGTTGGTAAAGGAGAAGGTCAGGAACACCGACAAGGGTATCATAACAAAGCTGAATCGTTCGATCTGTCTGAAAAAAAAGAGATCGATGCAACCGAGTAACAGCGCCACCAACAGATACCACCACAGAATTGTCGTCAATTTCTTTAGGCGGATAGATGATTTTTGCATTCGCGAACGAATACTGAAAACACTCAGGATAAAGATTAGGGTGAAGAGCACCGCTGTCACAAGAAAGTCGGTTTGTTTGTTCTTGTAATCTGTGATCTGATCGAGCAATTTCAGGTCGATGTTATGTTCGGAATACCAGAGATATACACTTGCGTACAACATCGGTATGGCAAAGCCAAGGATCCCCAGAAAGAACTCCCTGAAATTGAATGGCCGTATGACCCATACCATGAAAAAGAAAAACGGCAGGAGTGCGATAAGTGGTGGGTGAAATGTGGCGCCAACACCCGCCAGGAACATCGCGTTGAATACATGTCGCCTTCCATCCTCGTGTTGGTTCAGCCGAAAAAGCTGTGACATCATCAAGATCAGGAAGGTATGCGTTAATAAAAGCCCATCAAGATGGTAGAAGGAGTGGTAAAAACTCATCAAAACAACATAGAGCATTGAAGAGCTGTAGCTATTTCTTTCAAGAAATTCATTGTTGTTGTAGATGCGATTGATCATTATTGCATTCAGCAGTACGAAAAGGGCTGCGCCGATCGCTGAAAAGACAGGATAGATAACCACCGTTTCTCCCCAGAATCCTAGATTACTTGACTTTTCCTGAGTGTAGTAGCACGTGTAATGGTTCAGAACGAAGAATATCCCCGCCAGCACCGGCAGTAGAAGAAGAACACCCGCTCTGTTTCCAGAGAACAATCGAACCATAACACGAAGATAATCAGGAAAACGTTTCGTTCACTCCATTTGGAAATTACCAAAAATGTTGAATCTTTTTTTGGTTATATTTGCTGTCCTTTGAAATTGGAGAAGATACAATAACCTAATTGATTCTATATGACACAGGAAAAAACCAGGTATTCAGATTCGGAACTGGATGAATTCAAGGACCTCATTCAGCGAAAACTAAAGGAAGCTCAAGAAGATTATGCGCTTTTGATCGGTTCTTTATCGCACAATGACGATCATGGCACCGATGATACAGGTCGCACATTCAACATGATGGAGGATGGTTCCGAGACCTTGTCGCGAGAGGAAGTAGCACAATTGGCTGCAAGGCAGGAAAAGTTCATTCAGAGCCTTCAGGCGGCGCTCGTTCGCATTGAAAATAAAACTTATGGAATCTGTCGGGTTACAGGCAAGCTAATTCCCAAGCCGCGACTAATGCTTGTGCCACACGCAACCATGAGCATTGAGGCAAAGAACGCACAAAACAAATAAGTTAGTGAAGAGAAACCTGTATCTGGTGGGGGCGATCATTGCCCTCATTTTGATTTTAGACCAAGCGCTGAAGATCTATATTAAGACGCATTTCTCTCCATTTGAGGTGGCTCCACTGCTTGGCGACTGGTTGGTTTTGGATTATACTGAAAATCCAGGTATGGCCTTCGGAACAGTTTTTGGCGCGGCCATGTGGCACAAACTAGCGCTCAGTTTATTCCGTATTGTAGCGATTGTCGGCATTTCTATTTTTTGGTTCCAACAGGCCAAAAGCAGTGCTAAAAGAGAGTTCCTTATAGCTATTGGACTCATTTTGGCAGGAGCAACGGGCAATCTGATTGATTCTATGTGCTATGATTTTATCTTCCCGTATGATGCCTGTCTGGAATTCAATCGCCTTGAGGGCTCCGGAGTGATCTCCGATTGCGGGATCTGGGGTCAGATCGAAACCCGACATACAGGTTTCCTATTGGGAAATGTAGTTGACATGTTCAAGTTCAATGCTTTCTGGCCGGATTGGATGCCATGGCTCGCTGGCAGAGAGGTATTTCCGGCAATCTGGAATATCGCCGACGCATCGATCACGTGTGGTGTATTGCTTGTTATTTTCCGTCAGCGCCACTATCTTCCAAAGAGAAAAGGGAAGAAAAATAAGGAGAATGCAAGCCCTATATCAGAAGCGGGCAGTTAAGCCTCCCATTACCTGAAATACCTGGACAGGATAGTTATACCAACGGAAATAGCGTTGAGAAGCCAGATTATTGAACTGGATGAAGGCTGAAACGCGTTTGTTATAGCGGTATTCAAAACCAAGATTGGCATCGGCCAAGAAGCCCAGCGTTTTAACGTATTGTCCATCGATCAACTCAACATTTTCCGGCTCCATCGCATAGACCAGAGCCTTTCTTCCCTGCTCAAGATCAAGATCGACATTGACGATGAACTTATCGAAAAGATTGTAATGTCCGCGGAGGATGAACTGCAACTGCGGCATGTTCCAAGCGTATGCAAAATTATTCAACTGGTAGGACCAAAATCTTCCTATACCGTCGATCTTCAGCTTCTCATCGAGTTGGTAGCTCAACGCACCTTCAACTGTTGTAACGCTTACTGTATCATAGGCCACAGCGAATTTATTCCCAACAGAGTAGACGGTGTCTGTTAAGAAGAATGCCATATCTCTGACCTGAGCAAAACTGGCCGATGCGTTGAAGCTGATCCGTTTACTCAGTGTACCCTTGATGCCCCCATAAAAGTCCATGACCGTGTTTTGATTCCTGAGTTCAAGATTCGTAAGCACAAACTCATTTTCCTGACTCAGACTGCGGTAGGTTTGTTGCTGCAACCCACCTCTCAAACCAAGGTAGGGAATGAATATATCGTTGAAGAGCGAATATTTCACTTCGGCAACCGGATAAACATGTGCTCTGGTTCTCTTGTGTGCATCGATCACCAGATCCAGACCGATGGTTGCTTTAAAACGGTTGTCTTTCAAATAGGTTGATACCGTTGGCTTGAAGTTAACGACAGTATTATTCAGATAAATTCCCGTATCCAGGAGGGAAATACTGGTATCCTGCTCACCATATCTGTATCCGTTGTAGCGAATGTTGAATTCACCTGCAAATACCTCCTTGTTCAGTTTATACGAAGCAGCTGTTTTGATCGCAAAATAGTTTTCTCTACCTCTCCACTCGGCGAGAGTGTCCTGATCCGGTTTCAACGCGCTGAAATAGTTGTATTCAAGTCCGGACTGCCAGTTAAGGTTGGCACTGTCCTTTTTGTGAGAAGCAAATGAGAATTCTCCGCCAAGATCTTGGTAGCGCTGGCGAATACTGTCTCTGTCAACAGAATCAGTAGGGATCGGCCAACCGTAATAATGGAATCCCTGGTTGTAGTAATGTAAATCTCCTTTGACGGTGTAATTCCCCTCATTGATCGCGCCGTATGCGTCCAGTCGTGTCCGGTCGAATTGTGCAGGAGCGTAATTTTTAATGTTTCCGTAGCTGCTCAGGTGTTTTGCATGCAGCCCATACAGGTACTTGCGCGAACGTTTTGAATCGAAGTAGAATTCACCAAGCGGCATGAGTTCGCTGCCAACACCTACTTTAGCATAGAACGGATAAAGCTGTGACAACTTCTCCGTATTTTTCACCTTTGCGGCGTCGATCGTGTCAAGTGCTATTGAAGTTGGGTACTGAACAGCGAGGAGTGGATATTCAACAATATAGGCTGAGATCGTAGTATCGATGATGTCAGGATTACCGCTGATCCGGTAAGCGGGCTCTACCGTCCGCTGAACATTTCCGACAATGATGATCGGATTTTCCTGTGCGGCAGCTGTAAATACCAACAGTACTGCTGCGATGTATGTGATCCACGCTCTCATGATCAGTTTCCGTTGTTTTCGTTCAATTCGATCTCGGCTTCACCGGGCTCCTCGACGCTTTTCGTTCGATTCTTCAGTTGCATAAGTTCATCCCACAATTCATTCGCCTCTGCCAGGATACCATCGTCTTGTTCTTTGTAATGATCAAGCACCATCTTCAATGTTTGCTCCGCCTTGAAAAGATCATCCTGAACGATCTGGACGCGCGACTGTAGTATAAGCGCTTTTGCCACCCAGTAGTTGTACTTTGGCTTCATCTGCAGTAACGCTTTTATTTCTTGGTCCGACCGGTTGTAGTCTTCCATCTTGAAATACATTTCACAGAGTGAATATTTTGCTTCCGCAGCCATAACTGTAGTGGTGTTCTTCACGATCCACTCAAGAGAGGGTTTTGCATCAGTCCAATTCTCGAGGTAATAACTCGACATTCCCTTGGCGTATTCCGCCTCCAGCTTGAGCGTATTGTTGATCTGGCTACTTGCAAGTACTTCTTTGGCGTAAACAGTGGCACTTGACCAGTTCTCCACCAGGAAGTGACAGCGCATCAATCCGAGTTTAGCGTTGAATAAAGTGGAAGGTTTCGATCCCGTCTTTTCCAGGCGGTCATAGTAGACGAGGGCCTCATCGTAAATGTGATTATTGTAGAGGTGTTGTGCTACCCGGTAAGCAGCAAATTCAGTAAAGATGTCATTAGGCCCTTCCAGCGCTTCCTTGTAGATCGTGATGGCATCATCCCGTTGATTGAGAGCCCAATGGGAATTCGCCTTGTAAATTCGGGCTTCCACCTTGTACTTTCCTGCCGGGAAGCGCTCAAGGTATTTGCCAAAATTAGTGATAGCTACTGCATAAAGGCTGTCTTTGTACGCATCGATGGCCGGAGTGTAGAAAAGGTCTTCCTGCTCGTCATCCTGCAGGGTGGCGCATCCGTATTCGTTGGCTATTGATACTGCCTTTTCAGGCTGTTTGAGTGCCTTGTAAATATCGATTAGCCCGCGGGTACATTTTTCGCACACTGTTCTTTCTGCACCGTAAACGGTAAGGATCTGCCGGTACTCCGATTCAGCCTTGGCGTATTCTCCTTTTTTATAGTAGACATCGGCAATTTCCACCCGGCTTTCGATAGCAATGGTAGCCTCCGGATAATCGGATACGATTTGTTGATAGTATTTCAGGGCATTATTCAGGTCTTGCTTCGCCTTGTAAGTGTCCGCCAGCTCCATGATCGCCGACATGATGTATTTCGATCTCGTGTGGTTATTGACCAAGTCGTGAAGGTTACGGATCTTTAGGTCATTCTTATCTGCAAAACCGTATGCTCTCGCCGAATAGAAGAGCGCCTGGTCCTGATAGGCGATATTCAGGCTCAATACATCCTCATAGTTCTTCGCGGCGGGATCATTCTGACCGAGCACGTAATAGCAATCTCCTGCGCGCATGAGACCATCGGCCAACTTGCGTTTATCTTTCACCGTTGACCTGCAGAAAATGTTGAATGCATCGGATGCCAGGGCTACATCCCCTTTTTTTAGATAAGCATAACCGATGTTGTAATAAGCGTCTATTTTCAGGTCGGGCGAATTCGTGCCTGGAACCGCAAGAAAGTCCCGATAGTATTTAATTGCCTTATCCATTTCGTTCATTCGGTAATAGGCATCGGCCGTCCAGAACTTTGCTCTACCCAGCAGAACCTGATCTATCGGATATTTTTCCACCAACTCAAAAGCTTTTAAAGCCCCGGCGTAATCTTCTTTCTGAAATTGATCCACACCATAATTGAAGGCAACAAGTTGATGCGCTGTTTTAAGTCGGGCATCTTTATTCGGGATCTTATCCAGAGATGCCAATGCTTTTGTGTAGTTGTTCGTAGTTGTGTACACATTCACCAGATATTGGTACACATCGTTCTTTCGGGGGGAATTGGGATATTCCTGAAGAAATTGTTCCAGAGCCACAACGGCCTCATCATAGGGGTCGATATCAAGCTTGTAGGACAAGACCGCAAAATTGTAAAGTGCATCTTCCCGTATTTTCTTGTCAGCTTCAATTCCTGCTGCGGCATCGTAAGCGGACCTTGCCGATATGAAATCGTTCAGCTTGGTACAACATTCTCCAATGTGATAGTATGCATATTGCGCCAATGAGTCCTTTATTCGGGTGACCTTGTCCAGTGTTTTTACAGCACGTTGATAGTCTTGACTTTTATAGTAGGCGAACCCGAGGTCATACTCATCCTGTCTTGTGGTTTTTGACTTTTGATTGTAGTTTTCCAGATAAGGAACGGCCTCATCGTATTTTCCAAGTTTGAAAAAGGAATTACCGATGATGTGTTCCATGTCGGTTTTATAGGCCGGTGAAATGGAATCGAGGTACTGTGGAGCATAAGCTATTACGGCTTCATGATCGCCCTGCTTGTGTTGGATCTGTGTGATGTAATATGGAGCGATCTGTTTAAAACGTTCATCATTTTGCAGACGTGTAAATCCATCCAGCGCCTGTTGATAAGATCCGTTCATGTATGAAATGTGAGAAAAATAATACAAGCTTGGCGAAGCATACTGTGAGTTACCGTCTTTAACTTCATGGAATGCATTTCTTGCCCCCTCATAATTTTCTATTTCCAGATTGCTGTAGCCCATTTTAAAAAAGAACTCGTCTTTGCGTTCCTGGGGCACATCTTTTGAACTTAACTTATTGTACCAGATCAAAGCATCCTCGTAATCCTTTTTGTAAAAGAAGTGGTTGGCTAAACGCAAAAAGATCTCTTGATGATAGATACTTTCCGGATACTGGCGAAGGAAATTCTCCAGTAAACCGATCGCGTCATTGTTGAATGATTCCAGTGCTGCGACGCCCTCATAGTAAGCTGCCTTAATGTACATGGGGTCATTCAGCCGATTGTATTCATTCATAAAGGCCCTGAACTCGATACGCGCAGCGGCATACTGCTCCTTAATGAACAATTCTTCTGCGCGATAGAAATTCTCATAATCGCTGTTGTACTTCTCCGACGTCTGTGCTATCGACAAAAAAGTACAGATACAGAAAATCAAGGTCAGTAACCTGTTCATATCGGACTGCATTTATCAACGGTAAAATTACTTTGCCCCTTGGGGCTACTGGAGAAGCGTGTTAAAAGTTTTAAACGTGATTCTGTTAAGATTATTTTCATGTTTGCGCGGACAAAACAACCGCAATTAATGACCTTTATAACGTTAAAATATACAGAATGGGTACAGTGGTTGAGATCAAAAAAGGAACGATCAAGCAGCAGGGGGCTGTCATTCTCGACCACGTTGAGTTTGAGCTGAAGCAGAATGAATTTGTCTATCTGATCGGAAAGACCGGCAGCGGGAAGAGCAGCTTGCTCAAGACGATCTATGGCGAACTCATGCTCAGCGATGGTGAGGGAAAGGTCGCTGACTTTGACCTTTCGCGGCTCAAGCGCAGAGAAGTTCCTATGTTACGAAGGAAGATCGGAATCGTTTTTCAGGATTTCCAGCTACTTACAGACCGAACCGTTATGAATAATTTACTCTTTGTTTTAGGGGCAACCGGCTGGACAGATAAAGCGCTGATGGAGCGGCGGGCGAACGAGGTTTTGCGTATGGTTGGCCTCGAACACAAAGGTGCGTCGATGCCGCATGCGCTTTCCGGCGGAGAACAACAGCGAGTTGCGATCGCTCGAGCCTTGTTGAACAAACCTGAACTCATACTTGCAGACGAGCCAACCGGTAACCTTGACCCAGAAACTTCGGAAGAGATCATGCGACTGTTACTAGCGGTTGCCCGTGAAGAGGGATCAGCCGTTCTAATGGCAACCCATGACATGACGATGGTTGAAAAATTCCCGGGACGTGTCGCGCGCGTTGAAAACGGCCGTTTAAAGGAGGTGAGCACCATGAACCGTTTTGATCCATTCACCCCATTTGAACCGGGAACAGCATGATCAATCGATGATCAGCACCCGTTCAAACGTATCTTTCGTCCGAATAAAATAAACGCCTGGCTTCAAACCTGCCAACGAGATCTCATTCGCCACAGACGTGTTTTGACCAAGAGATCTTCCCTCCGCATCAAATAACTCATATCCGTAGATCGGGTGCGCAAAATATAGAAATGGGTGAGTCGTGCTTACCGGATTGGGATAGGCCCTGCCCAGCGAAATTGCACCTTCTTCGGTAGAAAGGGCACAATTGGGAGCTGAACCAGCAGCTTCTGAAAAAGTACCCGCAATAACTGACCAATGTTTCCAGGAACCACCATTACCGGTTTTCCAATCAGACAGATCGAAGGTGTGTGAACCTGTCATATTTCCCGGTACTTCATATACTTTCAAGGCGCTACCATTGTGGTTCCAAGTGAGCGGTGTCAAAAGCTGACATATTTCTGGAGCAGGATCTGACAACTCGCAATTCGGCTGAATGAAATAGGCGTTATCACCCGAAAACTCACCAAAAACACGCGCAAGGCCATTCATGTCGATACATACCGCCGTATACTCGTTGCACGCAATTCCCTTTAGCATGATCTGTTCATCTTTCAATGCCCTTGCCATGAAAACGGTATGTCTTCCCTTGCGATCGGGATTGTTATAGTGTGTATCTGTGATCACATTTTCTAGCCATGCGTTTACCAAAAAGGGCTCAGACGAAACAGTGAGGGATGCACTGTAGGGGTTGGCCAATGCTGTCGCGCTAGCAACGGTACCGTTTTCAGCCGTAAAGTAATGGGACCCTTGTATCGCCATCCCTGCACTCGTACCACCGATGACCATACTGCGTTCGGAAATCCCCTTATTTATTAAACTATCGATCGGTGTATTTCTCCAAAAGGAAACATAGTTCCACTGATCACCGCCCGCGATCCAGATGGCCTCAGCTTTGCTTATTTTGTCTTTAACGTAACTGTTCGACGCTGCAGCAGGACTATCGAAACGGATCGTTTCCACAGAGTTCACCTGAATCCCGAGATCACTGAAAAGGTAAGTATTGTACCCATCCGATCCGGATGCTCGTAGCACAAGCACATCACCACCGTTACAACGTTGGAGGAACCATTTCATTGCTTCATCGTTCTCTGAGGCTCCTCCCATCAAACAAATGCCACCCTGAGGAGTTGTAACCGCATCATTCTGGTTGCCTGTGAACCAGGAGGTATACCCCTGCGACCATGAAATAGAGGATAAAAGCAAGAACGAAAGAAATGAAATTTTACACATTTGGCTTTTTCAGTCTTACTTCAAATAATTTAGGCCAGTTCTTACCCGTCATGTAGAGTTTTTCCTTGGCCGAATTGTACGCAATGCCATTGAGCACGTCACCCGTGCCGCGTCCTCTTTTGACAAGTTCTGTTCCATCAATCACGGCGGTCACTTTGCCGTTTTCCGGTTGAATAACCACTACTGTATTGGTCATCCACACATTTGCATAGATCATTCCATTGACGTACTCCAGCTCGTTCAACTTACTAACCGGGCCTCTGTCGTCATACACTTCTACTGTACGCTGAACCTGGAAGGTCTCCGGATCACGGAAAACAAGTCTTTCCGTGCCGTCTGACATTACAAGTGATTCCCCATCGTTGCAGAGACCCCATCCTTCGCCGTTGTAGGTCAATTCTTTTTCCAATTGCAGCGTGTTTTTATTGTAAACAAAACACTTCTGTTCCTGCCATGTAAGCTGATACAACTTACTGCCTAAAACCGTGATGCCTTCACCAAAATAGTTCGCGTCCAACCCCATTTTCTTCTTGATGGAACCTGTAGTAACATCGACCTGTGCAACAAAACTCAATCCTTTCTGTCCGGTGCTTTCGTAAAGTATTCCGGCGTTGAATTCCAATCCCTGAGTGAAGCTTGTTGGTTCGTGCGGGTATTCCTCGCTGATCTCTGCTATCCAAATCTCCGGGCGCACATCCGAAAGAACACGTACCATTCGGTTATCCATGTAAGTCGTTCCGTCTTTAAGGGTGGACAAGAGTACGAGATCACGCGTTCCCAACCCAAAGAAACCGGCATTGAAACGGTAATTCAGCGTTCCAACCGGATTAGTCCATGTATTGAATACACTGTCGTTGTAGATCAACTCGAGCTTTTGAATGTCTTTCCCTTGCACCTTGATCGTTAGCGGAACTATTTCATTCCAGCGTGTGGCAAGATTGTCCTTGAAAGTAAAAAGCGCGGGAGCCTCCTCTTCAGGAGGATAAGTGCCTCCTCTTTCATTGATCATCGGCCCTACGATCATCGCTATTATGGCGAGAATGAGAACACCCAAGATGATGTATTTTTTCATTCGTTACAGTGCTTTAATAATTTTTTCGATCTCGCTGGCATTGATCCCATTGTGCGACGCCTGATAAACTACTTCTCCACGGTATACCACGACTGCTTGCGGAGATTCATGAACAACACCCGTTCGCTCGGAGATCATATCGGAAAGGCCTCTGAATTTGAGAAGATCAAGAAAAAGCAATTGGCAATTTGCTGATCCACTCCATTCTTTTTCAAAACGATTCAATGCCATCGATGAAATACTGCAGCGTGTGCTGTGTTTAAAGAAGAGTGCAGGCATTTCATTTTCTTTCGAAATAGCAGAATCAACCTGTGAAGCCTCAAGAAGTGGTGTCCAGCTGATATTTTTTTCAGATCCTTTTGAAGCGAACCAACTCATACTAAATGGCACCTTTGAACTGTTCGAGGAATCGCATATCATTTTCAGAATACAACCTCAGATCGTTGACCTTGTATTTTAGCTGAGTGATCCGCTCAATACCCATGCCGAATGCAAAACCGGAATAGACCGTTGGATCGATACCACACGCGCTCAATACGTTGGGATCTACCATCCCGCAGCCAAGAATCTCGAGCCACCCTGAATATTTACACACATTGCATCCCTCCGCATTGCAGATCGAACAGGATACATCAACTTCCGCACTGGGTTCGGTAAACGGGAAATAAGATGGCCGCATCCTGATCCTTGCCTTTTCACCGAACATCTCCTTCGCAAAATAAAGCAGGGTTTGTTTAAGGTCCGCAAAAGATACATTCTTGTCGATGTAAAGGCCTTCCACCTGGTGAAAGAAGCAGTGAGCGCGTGCAGATATCGCCTCATTCCTGTAAACTCTTCCGGGCGAAATGGTTCTAATAGGTGGTGTTGAATTCTCCATTACCCGCACTTGTACTGAACTTGTGTGGGTGCGCAAGGCCATTTCTTTTTCGTTCTTCTCGACAAAAAAGGTGTCCTGCATATCGCGGGCAGGGTGTTCCGGCGGAAAGTTCAGGGCGGTAAAATTATGCCAGTCGTCTTCGATCTCAGGTCCTTCTGAAACGTAGTACCCTATTCTGCTAAAGATCTCTATGATCTCACGGCGCACCAGAGAAAGCGGATGGCGCGAACCAACAGGGTCAGCGTCACCCGGGCGGGAAAGATCGAGCTCATTGTCCACGGAAGCCGTGGATTCGATCATTTCTTTCTGGGTAGAGTAATGGTTTTCAGCCTCAGCGCGGAGCTCATTCAGAAGTTGACCGATCTCTTTTTTCTGCTCGTTTGGAACCGTTTTCAATTCTGCGAACAATTCTTTCGTCTTTCCTTTAGAACCCAGAAAACGGATACGGAAAGCCTCGAGTGAAGCTGAATCCGTAATCCGGTATCCTTTTATTTCTGCCCTGGTGGCGTCAATTTGCTCCTTCATCAAGCGGTCAAATTTAATCCGGATGTAACTTTTTTGTTCCTTTATTTGTTTAAGGACCGTGAGCTCCTAACGCACGAAGGTAGTAAATATGCCCTATACGACGTTTCGGAGATGAACAAATTAGCGTATATTTGGCCTAAAAATTCATTGGAAAATGAAAAAGTTCGCTAAAACATGGTTGTTCATGACGGTCGCAGTGCTGATGGTGCTTGTCAGTTCCTGTAAGAACGATGACCCATCTACCCTTAAGATCTTTGTGCGTTCAGCAAACAATGAACTACAGAGCGGCGCGAAGGTGGTTGTTATAGGAGATGTTAATTCAAATCCTCCGACAAATGCCTATGTAGACACGCTCGTAACCAACGAATCCGGGTTTGTTGCGTTTAATATGCAGGAGTTTTTCGATTCCTCTGATGAAACAACTGGTTATTTTGATCTTGTGATAAAGAAGGATGACAAAACAGCCTTTGGATATGTCCGTTGCCGCGAACACATCACTACAGTAGAAACAATTTTTTTACCTAACTAAAAAAAGAAGTCATGAAATCTGGACTTAATAAACTCGCCTTGGTGGTGGTGCTCCTGTCAGCCGGAGCATTCGTTTTTTCCGGTTGCCGGAAGAAAAAGGATACTATTGCCAAGATCTATGTTAAAGACTGGTCGAATCAGTTTGTTGAGGGAGCAACCGTGATCCTTTACGGAAAATCAACAATCAACACACCGGCAAACGTGGTGGTGTATGATACCACGCTGACAAATTCTTCAGGAGTAGCGGTTTTTAATTACAACGACGAGTACCAACTCGGTCAGGCAGGCGTTGCTGTTTTGGATATCAAAGCATTCAAAGGTGGCGCTCAAGGACAAGGCATCATCAAGGTAGAGCAAGAGACTACCTCAGAAGAAACTGTTTACATAGAGTAAACATTCTTAAAGAAATAGTAAGCCGTTCCATTTATTAGCAGGAACGGCTTTTTTTATTTTAGTTGGTCAAGTAAATCTCTCCCTCCTCAACGAGAGAATCCCCGCGCATTCGCAGGAAAAGCTGAATCAAAGCTACAACGTCCTTTTCACAATAGGTTTTAATGCGTTTCAGATCATTTTCTTCATAATAGACTCTTGCAACGTCTGCCCCTGAAATATCGTCTTTTGGGGTTGGAATCTTGAAAACATGGCACAATAAGGCAAGTGAAGTATATGCTTTATAGTCGCCAAATTTCCAAAGTTCCATCGTATCCAGATTATTGATTTCCCACGGTTTTTTTCCGGCATTGTCCAATAAAAATGGGAGTTTGATGCCGTGAATGAGCATTCTTCTGCTTATGTAGGGAAGATCAAATTCTTTCGCGTTGTGTCCGCAAAGCGCATGATACTGGCTGTTATAGCGTTCATCCAAAAGCGATTTGAATTGTTTGAGTAGGGTTTCTTCGTCATCGTGATAATAGGACTTCATCCTTATCTGTCTGCCAGTTGCGGTTTCGTTCACGAATCCCACGGAAATGCAAACGATCTTTCCAAATTCAGCAAAGATACCGGCACGATCGCCGTAAATATCGGGATAGGAATTGTCATCCTTTTTCAGGGAACGTGTTTTAGCTTCAAATAGCTCTCTTGTTTTGTCGTCAAGTTCTGTAAAGTGGTAGGTTTGAGGAACTGTCTCAATGTCAAGGAACAGAACTTTGTCTAATGGTACTTTTTCTAACATAGAATTGGTGTTTGTCTATTGAAGATAGCGAAATAATTGGTATATCCATCGAAAAAAAGCATTTTTGTGATGGTTTGTTCAAGTTGGTATATGGCGGAAGATCTCAGAATTTCTGATGGAACGAAGGAAGAGCGCTACGCGCTGCTGCTTCCCCAGGTCAAAGCGCTTGTGGAAGGAGAATCGGATCTTGTTGCCAACCTTGCCAACGTTTGTGCTGCGGTGAAAGAGACCTTTGGTTTCTTTTGGGTTGGCTTTTACCTTGTTAAACACAATGAACTTGTCCTTGGACCTTTTCAAGGCCCTGTTGCTTGCACACGCATCCAAAGGGGCAAAGGTGTTTGTGGAACGGCTTGGGATCGTTCTGAGACACTGGTCGTTCCTGATGTCGATGCATTCCCGGGCCACATCGCTTGCAGCTCGCTTTCGAAGAGTGAGATCGTTGTACCTGTTGTTTCCAAAAATACTGTTGTTGCGGTGCTCGATGTCGACAGTGAAATGTATAACACTTTCGATGAAACGGATAGGTTCTATCTCAACCAACTTTGCTCATGGGTTTCCACTTTGTTCTGATCCTTTCAGCCACCTTGCTGATAGCCGGCTGTGCCCAGGTAGGAACACTCTCCGGTGGTGACAAAGATTATTTCGCGCCAGTTCCGGTGGAAGTGCTCCCTGCACAAAAGTCGATCCGTTTCACAGGCCAGGAAGTGTCGATCCGTTTCAATGAATTCGTCGAACTCGTTAACCCACAGCAAAACGTGTTCTTTGTTCCGAACGATGCCAGACCCGAAGTCCGGTTATCAAACAAGACTTTGCATATTTCCTGGAAAGAGTCACTCCAAGCAAACACCACCTATTCCATCTATTTGAATGGAGTAGTGAGGGATATCACTGAAGGAAATGACTCTTTGATGACCTATGTTTTTTCGACGGGAGATCAGATCGATTCGCTCACATTCAACACTCAAGTCAAGGATGCATGGACCAACGAACCGGTAAAGAATGCCTTGGTAGGACTTTTTTCAGCAAAGGACACCCTCAAACCATTGTACTTTTCCCGAAGTGATTTTGAAGGAGAGGTCACGCTATCAAACCTCAAAGAGGGAGAATACACCGTGAAGGCTTACCTCGACGAGGACAGGGATTTAAAAATGAACCGTGCTGAACTGAGGGGCTTTAGAGAATCACTACTCAACCTGGATGCCTCAAAAGTTGATTCCTCAGCGATCAGACTTTACCTCCCAGGGGCTGGTATGCCAACAGTAAGCTCCTACAGATTTCTTCCTCCCGGAGCATTTGAGATCGAATGGTCAGGCTTACTCCCGGAAGAGCTTTCCATTGAATTGAACGGATCTCCTGTCCCTTCAGAGAATGTTCGTGTAACGAAAGAAAAATGCCTTTTCTTTTCAGCTACAGACACGCTCTCAAAGGCACAGATCGTACTTTCCGGAGCGCTGAATGATACCTTGGATCTTTTTCTCTCGGCAAAAGAAAAAGCCGTAACATGTCAGCTGAAACCACTTTTGTCTGTATTGGGTCCGCATGATGAAATTGCATTCGAACTCAATGACAAGATCATCTCTTTGGACACGAGCCTCATCAGTGTGATGAATATGGAGGACTCAACCATCGAACGGGGTGTCCGTTTCGCTTTTTCCGACAATCGGATCGAGACATTCATGGATCAAAAGGGTGCAAAAAAGTTGATGTTCACGTTCAGGAAAGGAGCACTTACGTCACTCAACCAGAAAGAACATGGTATATACGTTATTCCTGTCGAACTGAGATCTGAAAAGGATTATGGTACATTGATCGTTACCGGCTGGGATTCTGAAGTGCCGCTGCTTGCTACGATTAAAAGTGGCAATGAGGCTCCGTTTATTGTCACTTTGACCAATACACAACCTGTAAAATTGCCCAGACCATTGGCACCGGGAGAATATTCGGTTCGCGTTATCGAGGACCTCAACAAGAATGGTCAATGGGATACAGGCGATGCCGGATTAACCGTACAACCTGAACGGGTATTTGATTTTAAACCCGTCAAGATCCGCGCAAACTGGGAGGTCGAGCTGATCCTGGATCCATCAGCAGATGAGTGAGCCTTTGGTTATAGAGCGTTCCTTCCAGGGATGGAAAATGTGGTTAGGTATAGCCATAGGTCTAGGTGTCGCGTTTTGGATGCTCTATAATAGTCTTCAGGAAACCCGTTTCATCGAAGTTGGATCAGGAAACGGATCTTACGAATGGGTGGATTATAACGGAAATGGGGCGGTGGATCACAGGCTTGCGCAGGAATTTAAATTCATTGAAAAGGGTGGAACTTATCGTAAAGAACACCTTTCAGATACACTATCTGAAGTGAACTGGTCCGGACAATCGGTGCTCTGGCTATTGATGACCGTGCTATTTGTCGTGGGGAGGGATCTTTTTTACATCATCAGGATCCGTCTTTTAACACACAAAGAGCTTTCCTGGAAATCCGGTTATCGGGTCATCATGTTGTGGGAGTTTGCCTCTGCACTTTCTCCGGGGGTTGTAGGAGGAGCAGCGGTTGCCATGTTCATCCTTAACCGTGAAAAGATTGCGTTGGGTCGCTCCACAGCAATTGTGATCATCACAGCTATGCTGGACAATCTTTTCTACGTGCTGATGATCCCACTTGTTTTCCTTTTCATTGATCAGGAACATTTATTCCCAAATACCAGCTCAGGAGGTATGGCGGTGCAATATGTTTTTTGGATCGGATTTACGGCTATTCTGGCCGTTTGCTTGTTTCTGTTTACGTCTCTGTTCATGGCGCCTGGACTGGCTACACGTTTTCTTTCGTTTCTATTTCGATTTCCTCTCCTGAAGAAGTGGCGGGAAGGAGCTATTCAGACCGGGAATGACATTGAAACCGCATCGCGGGAATTGAAAAATGAACGATTCACTTTCTGGTTGAAAGTTTTCGGGGCCACTTGTGGAAGCTGGGTCTCACGGTACCTTGTGATCAATGCGATCTTGCAGGCATTTTTAAATCTAGGGTTCATTGACCATATCACCATTCTCGGTAAACAACTCGTTCTCTGGCTTTTCATGCTTGTAAGCCCAACACCAGGAGGAAGTGGGGTTGCGGAATATGCTTTCAGTGAATTATTGAGTGCTTTCAGTTCATCGGCCGTACTTTTGGCTGCGCTGGCCATTTTGTGGCGACTGGTCTCTTATTTCCCCTATCTTTTCATTGGGGCCTTTCTTCTGCCACGATGGATCCGAAAAACACGCTCAACGAGGCGGCTGACCAACAAATAACGAATACAGTGCTGCACCGGAAACGATCAGCCAGAGTACAAGCTGATCTGATAGCGGAATAAAGAAGAGGGTCCCACAGCTTGTTGCAACAATAGCCAGAAGTAGTGCGCGACTAATCGCATGCGCTTTCCATAACTGGTCTAAAGAGATGTTTCTGAACTTTCCGGGAAGCAGGAACTCGAGTTGATATTGTTGAAATCCCATCAGAATGAGTAGTGGCAAAAGGATATATCCCTGGGGGACGCCAAATTCCCGATAGTTCCAGAACGCAAGAAATTCTTCCCAGTGGTTAATGGACGGATGAAGAAACCGTATTCCAGCATTGATAAGCAAAACCAGCGCAAAGAGTGCGCCGAGGCTAATGAAGATTAAACCGGTATTTGCGATCCTTTTATTCACTGAAGTATGCCTACGGATCTTTTCAGCACGAACCCAGACGAACACCTCACCAACCAATAGATCAGCCATATAGAAAAGTAAAATAAAATACAGGCTCCAATCCCAGAAATAATACCCAATAAGCGGAATCAGTGCATCACCAACTATCTGAATATATTTGATCCTTTTTGACATGTCAACGAAGTGCGTCGGCCTGTTTTCTCGAAAGTTCGAATTCAGGATTGTACTTCAACGCCTTGGCATAGGACTGAAGAGCCCTCGTCTTATCCCCTTTATCTTCGTAACATAAACCCATATTGTGCCAGGCCTCAACATATCGCGGCTCTGTGACAATGGCGGAATTGTAATAATAGATCGCGCTGTCCAGATCACCGATCACAAATTGTTTGATGTATCCTATCTGGAAGAGGGCCTCTGCGTAGGTTGTATCGATCTGAATCATTTTTCGGTACAGTCTCACGGCATCTTCTTCTTTTCCGAACTGCTGTTTTGCGTAGGCCAGGGAATACAATACATCCGGATCCTTGGGGCGTAATTCACTTGCTGTTGTATAATATTCTATGCAGATGGGATTTTTTTCACCCTGATAAAGTGCTCCGAGCATAATGTATGCCTCATAAAAATCCGGATCTTGCTGAACGGCTGTTTCATAACTCGATTTAGCCAACTCTATCTTTCCGAGCTTCAGGTAGTTCGATCCTTTAAGTACGTATGCATTCCTGTAACGCGGGTTTATTCTGAGCGCTTGGTTAATGTACTTGAAGGAAACCTCGTAATCCTGCAGCTGGCTGTAGGTGGACGCCAGGCCGATCAACGCTTTCAAATTCTTCTTGTCCTTTTTTATGATCAGATCATAATGACGTTGTGCCGATACGATGTCGTCAATTATTCTCTCCGGTCGATTATTCAGTACTTCAGCAAAAAGCAATCTGGCTTCTACATTATTCGAGTCAAGTCTGAACGCCTTGGCCCCATCGGCCATTGCTTTGTCATATTTATACTCCTCCAGCAGCATGTTTCCTCTTTTAACGAGCAATTCAACGCTGTCCGGAAATATTCCGATCAGACTGTCCAAGTCTTTCGGGAGCTTCTTTACGGGTTTATTCTCTCTACAGGAGATCAACAGCAATGGAAGCAGGAATACCAGATATCTCATTCCACAAATTTAATGTATTTCAAGGGTGGTTAAAACACATTCCAAGACACAGCGTTTACCATTCAGTCAAAATATGCTCACAGAGCGAT
>Ga0315902_10003689_pt1 | contig 22694 bp, 20 predicted proteins | sample LakEriMetagenome_9_FD_203523 | JGI IMG/M metagenome (GOLD analysis project Ga0315902, IMG submission 203523) | Freshwater fungal communities from buoy surface, Lake Erie, Ohio, United States - Buoy 12 MA117 | ecosystem: Environmental > Aquatic > Freshwater > Lake > Lake biofilm | place: USA... | reverse complement strand
GCCCCCGGCCTTCGCTACGCCAACGCTGGAGCGTTTTCGGGCTGAGGTTCCACCGCTGTGGCCGCCAGGGGCGCGATGGGGCGGGGGATGCGGGTAGTCGCCTCGACACCGCTGAAACCCGCGAAGCACGCAGCATCACCGCGCATCTCCGAACCTGGGGGTAGTGCAGTTCCCATCGTGTTAGGCTCTCACCACCATCCTTCAACGCCCAACCGCTACCGCCTGGACCATGTCGTTGTTGGGGTCTGCGAACCCGACGCTCGGGCACATCGGCAAGCGTTACGCAGCAAGGGGCCGGTCGGCATGAAACGAACGCTCGCTTTCATCGTCCTCGCCGGGGCTTCCTTTCTTGCCAGTGCCCAGCACCATGCTGCTCACGGTCACCACGAGCAGGCGACAAGGCACGGTCAGCATGCCCCCTATGCCGGTCTCCAGCAACGCGACATCAAGGCCCTGTCGGAGCAGCAGATCGCCGATCTGCGCGCCGGGCGCGGCATGTCTCTGGCCTTGCCAGCGGAACTGAACGGGTATCCCGGACCCGCGCACGCCCTTGAACTCGCCGACCCGCTGCGGCTGAGTCCTGAACAGCGCGCGAAGACCCAGGCACTCTTCGACACGATGCAGCAGGAAGCCCGCACGCTGGGCGAGCAGGTCATCGCTGCCGAACGCGCGCTGGATCGTCTCTTCAAGGACAGGCGCGTGGCACCGGAGAGTCTCGCAGCGGCGACGTCTCGCGCGGCCGCCGCGCACGGCCAGCTGCGCGAGTCTCACCTCCGGTATCACCTGGCCATGATGGACGTGCTGACGCCGGAGCAGGTCACCCAGTACAACCGGCTCCGCGGTTACTGATCGCGGATTCGCTGTCCGCCGGGTGACGCACCCGCAGGGCAGCGCCAGACGACGGCCTCGCCCGCCCCGGCGAGCGCCCTGACACCAGGCCTGCAGCGAGAGCGAGCACCCATGAAACCCAAGATCCTCGTCGCCGGCGCCTCCGGGCTGGTCGGCTCGGCCGCCATCCGTCACTTCCGGTCCCTGCCCGGCTGGGAGGTGGTCGGCATCTCGCGACGGCCGCCGCCGGGTCTGGAGGGCGCGACGCTGCTCCCGGTGGACCTCAGCGACCGCGCGCGCTGCGCCGAAGTGTTCGGCGCGATGGGCGACGTCACCCATGTGGTCTACGCCGCGCTGTACGAGAAGGAAGACCTCGTGGCCGGCTGGCGCGACCCGGAGCAGATGCGGGTGAACGACGCGATGCTGCGCAACCTGATGGACCCGCTGCTGGCGGGTGCGCCGGGCCTGGAGCACGTGACGCTGCTGCAGGGAACCAAGGCCTACGGCGCGCACATCGAACCGGTGCCCGTGCCGGCACGGGAACGCTGGCCGCGGCATCCCCACGACAATTTCTACTGGCTCCAGGAAGACTACCTGCGCGAGCGCCAGGCGGGCCGCGGGTGGGCGTTCACGATCCTGCGGCCGCAGGTGATCTTCGGCGAAGCGCTGGGCGGCGCGATGAACCCGATCCCCGCAATCGGGGTCTACGCGACGCTGCTCAGGCAGGAAGGCAAGCCGCTGGCCTTTCCCGGCGGCGCTGCCCGCATCGTTCAGGCGGTGGACGCCGACCTGCTGGCGCGTGCCTGCGCCTGGGCGGCCGCCGCGCCAGCCGCGCGCAACGAGACCTTCAACATCAACAACGGCGAGGCCTTCGAGTGGGCAGCGGTCTGGCCGGCGATCGCCGACGCCTTCGGCATGCCGGTCGGTGAACCGGCGCCGATGAGCCTGGCGCAGGCCATGCCGCGCCAGCAGGCCCGGTGGAGCGCCATCCATCGTCAGCACGGTCTTCGCTCGCCGGAGAGCCTGCGCGATTTCGTCGGGCTGTCCTTCCAGTACGTGGACCGCAATTTCGGCTACGGCAACACCCGGGTTCCGCCGCCCACCCTGGTGAGCACCGTGAAGATCCGCCAGGCGGGTTTCCATGACTGCGTGGACACCGAGGCGATGTTCGCGCGCCTGATCCGTCGCTACCAGGACCTCGGGTGGCTGCCGCCGCGCTGAGCGGCGCCGGCCCTATCTGCGGCGCTACCCCCGACGCACCGCGTCCACCGCCCTCTCGAAGCCGTGAAGCACCTCGTCGACATCGGCGGGGCTCATCGCGCTCGACACGCAGGACAGGCCGCGGCTGGAGATGATGACCCCGGCGCACAGCAGTTCCCGGTGCAGGACGTCCATCCAGGCCATGGCTGCGGCATCCTGCGGCACATCGCGGTAGTTGCCGATCGGCCGATCGGTTGGCACCACCTGGAACAGCGACCCCTCGCCGGTGGCGCTGGCGGCCACGCCGGCTGCGCGGAATACCGCGTTGATGCCCTCGCGCATGCGCCGGCCCATCGCGGCCAGATGCGCGTAGGCATCCGGCGTGAGCTTGCGCAGCGTGGCAAGCCCGGCGGCGGCCGACAGCGGGTTGCCGCTGTGGGTGCCGCCGGACATCACGCGCCGCCCGCCCACGGCAGGATCGAGCAGACGCATGATGTCGGCGCGACCACCGACCACGCCCATGGGCAGCCCGCCGCCGACGATCTTGCCGAAGGTGGACAGGTCGGGCACCAGACCGTAGAGCCCCTGCGCACCCGACGGGCCCACCCGATAGGCGATCACCTCGTCGGCAATCAGCACGATGCCGTGACGGGTGGTGATCTCGCGCAGGAAGTCGAGGAAGCCGGGCGCCGGCGCCGCCATGCCGGAGCGGTTCGAGAGCGGCTCCCAGAGCACTGCCGCCAGGCTGTCGCCGTGCTCGGCGAGCAGTCGCTCGACACCGTCGCGATCGTTGAAGGGCAGCACCAGCACCTCGTCACGCACCGCCGGCGACAAGCCCGTCGAACTGGGCACGCTCGCCGGGTTGGCGGCATCGCCCCAGTTGGCGGGCGACGAGGTGAAGCTCACCTGCACATAGTCATAGTAGCCATGGTAGCCACCCTCGAACTTGGCGATCCGCGTGCGGCCGGTATGGGCGCGCGCGAGCTTCACGGCCATCATCACCGCCTCGGTCCCGGAGCTGCGGAAGTGCACCTGCTCGACCGAGGGCAGGCGCTCGGCCAGCAGCGCCGCGAGCTCCACCTCGGGCTGCGAGGGCTCGGAGAAGCTCACACCCCGCCCCACCTGCGCGACGATGGCGGCGGTTACGTCGGGATCGGCATGCCCGTGGATCAGCGCCGTCATGTTGTTCAGGCAGTCGATGCGGGTGTCGCCATCGACATCGGTCAGGCGGCAACCCGCACCGGATTGCGCATAGATCGGCCGCGGCTTGAAGTAATAGTGCAGGCGCGAGGTCGCGCCCGGAATGCGGCGCTCGGCCTGCGCGTGCAGCTGCGCGGTACGCGAGCCGGGATCGAGAAAACGGGCGGTGCGGGCGAGCGGCAGGATCGGCTGGTTCATGTCGTCTCCTCCTGGGCGCGGGCGCTGACCGGGCATCGGACGCCATCCCGTGCCGCGCCAAGCTAGGCGACAGGCGCCGGGCGCGCAAGCCCGGACTTTCCGAAAGCTCAGGCGAGCGCGTCGCGCAGCCGGGGCAGTTGCGCGTGCAGGGCCGCCTCGTCGGGCCCGGCCTCCAGACAGCGCAGATCCAGCCAGAGACGATCGTCGGCGATGCGGCCGATCACCGGCAACGGCAGCGCGCGCAGCGCGCTGGCGAGCTCGTCGAGCGCTCGGCCAGCGCCCTTTTTCGCGACCGGCGCGACCGCGAAGCCCGCCGAGGGCAGGCTCTCGACCGGCAGCGAGCCGGAACCGATCTGCCCCTTCATGTCGGCGAGTTCGACCGCGTAGCGCGGCGCGAGCGCCTCGGCCAGCGCACCCTGCAGACGCTGCGCGAGCGCCCGGATCTCGGACAATGGCCGGGTGAGCAGGCGCAGCGTGGGCAGATCCTGCACCAGACGCTCGGGCCGCAGGTAAAGGCGCAGCGTGGCCTCGAGCGCAGCCAGCGGCAGCTTGCTGACGCGCAGCGCGCGCTTCATCGGAAAGCGCCGGATGCGCTCGACGGTGTCACGGCTGCCCACGATCAGCCCGGCCTGCGGGCCGCCGAGCAGCTTGTCACCGCTGAAGGTGACGACATCGCAGCCGGCGCGCAGCTTGTCCTGCGGCAGCGGCTCGCGCGGCAGCCCCCAGGCGGACAGATCGACCAGCGAGCCGCTGCCGAGATCCGAGGCGAGCGGCAGCCCGCGGGCGTGGGCGATCGCCGCGAGCTCGGCCTCGTCGACCGCCGACGTGAAGCCCTGCACGACGTAGTTGCTGGTGTGCACCTTCATCAGCAGCGCGGTGCGCTCGCCGATCGCGCGCGCGTAGTCGTGCGGATGGGTTCGGTTGGTGGTGCCGACCTCGACCAGCCGGGCACCCGCCGCGGCCATCACGTCGGGCATCCGGAAGGCGCCACCGATCTCGACCAGCTCGCCGCGCGACACGATCACCTCCCGGTCGCGGGCGAGCGCGGCGATCGTGAGCAGCACGGCCGCGGCATTGTTGTTGACGACGGTGGCCGCCTGCGCGCCGGTGATGGTGCACAGCAGCTCCTCGACGACCGAGTCGCGATCGCCGCGCCCGCCGCTGGCCAGGTCGTACTCGAGGTTGTTGGGCCCTGCCATCATCGCCAGCAGATGCTGCAGCGCCGGCTCGGCCAGCAGCGCACGCCCGAGGTTGGTGTGCAGCACCGTGCCGGTGAGGTTGAGCACGCGGCGCAGGCGCGGCGCGAGGCAGTCCTCGACACGCGCCGCGAGCGCCGCCTCGAGGGCCGCCGGTCGCGCCTCGGGCCCTGGCAGTTCGCCGGCCACCGCGCGGGCCCGCAGGGCCTCGAGCAGGGTGCGCGCCTGCTGCGCGACCAGCGTATGGCCATGTTCGGCGACCAGCGCGAGGCCTGTCGGCGTGCGCAGCAGGCGGTCGACCGAGGGGAGGTCCTTCGGGAGCACGGGATCGAGCGTCATCGGGCAGCGCCGTCATCGGTGGGTGATGGCGGATCACGGCGCCAGGACGCCGCGTCGGCCACCGCCACGAAGTGCGGATTCTCGAAACCCGACGCGCCGTAGCGCAGCGGCGTGCCGTCGAGCGTGAGCACCTCGCCGCCCGCGGCCGCCAGCACCGCATGACCGGCGGCGATGTCCCAGGCCATCGTGCGGCCGAAGCGCGGATACAGGTCGGCTTGCCCGGCGGCGATCAGGCAAAGCTTCAGCGACGAGCCGGCCTCTCGGCGCCCGGCGATGCGCCGCCCCGCCAGCCGCTGCGCGATGAAGGTCTGCATCGCCGCCTCGTCGCCATGCGAACGGCTGCCGAGCAGCACCAGCCCCTCCGGCGGCTCGGCGCGGACCGCGATCGGCCGTGCAGGCTCGTCGCCACGTGCCAGCCACGCCCCCGCACCGACCACACCGGTGTAGAGCTCGGCGCCGTCGGGCAGCGCGGGTGCGAGCACCGCACCGAGCACCGGCCGGCCGGCCTCGACCAGCGCGACATTGACCGTGAACTCGCCATTGCGAGCCAGGAACTCGCGGGTGCCGTCGAGCGGATCGACGAGCCAGAACAGGCCCCGCAACGCCGACGGGTCGGGGATATCGCCCGCGGCGACCGCTTCCTCGGCCACCACCGGAATGCCGGGGGCGAGCGCGCGCAGCGCGGGCACGATGAGCGCCTCGGCCGCCTCGTCGGCTTCGGTGACCGGCGAGGCGTCGGCCTTGCGCCGCGCGCTCGCGCCTCGCGCGTAGACCGCCATCACGATCCGCCCGGCCTCTCGGACGATGTCGGCGACGGCGGGCAGCAACGAAGGGGGCGGCGGGAACGGCATGAGGACAGACGCGACAGGCGCGGGCAGCGGGGATGCGTCAAGGGTAGTCGAAGCAGGCAGCTTTCCGAAGCGCGCCGCGTGCCGCCGTCGCAGCGTTTGACAGCCTCACCCGAAGCGCCGATCCTCCGGTAGCCCATGGCGCCCGCGTCGCACGACGCCCATGCCGACATCCGCCATCGACCGATCGTCCACGCCCTCGTGCCATCCACCGCAACCCTTCGGCCTGCCTTCGTCTACCTGCTCGCGGGCTGGTCGGGCTTCTTCGTGATGGCGCTGGAGCTGCTCGGCGGTCGCGCGCTGGGCCCCTACTTCGGCACCGGCATCTATGTCTGGGGCGCGATCATCACGCTGTTCATGCTGTCGCTGTCGATCGGCTACCTGATCGGCGGCGCGCTGTCGGCCGGCGAGCCCACGGTGCGCAAGCTGGCGCTGATCCTGCTGACAGCCACCGTCACCGCACTGCCCGCGGTGCTCGCGGCCACGCCGATTCTCGACGCGGTCTTCGATCATGTGCCCGACCCGCGCTATGGCGCACTCGCCGCCTCGCTCGCCCTCTACTTCGTACCGATCACGGTCTCGGGCGCGGTATCGCCCTACGCGATCCGACTGCTGGTCGACGCGCTGGGCACCTCGGGCCGGGTGGCCGGCAAGGTCTTCTTCGTCTCGACCCTGGGCAGCACGCTGGGCACCCTGCTGACCTCGTTCTATCTGGTCCTGGTCTTCGAGATCGACCAGATCCTCGTCGGCATGATGGCCATCTCGACGGGCATCGGGCTCGCGGGGCTGGCGATGCGCCACCGCGCCTGACGGCGATGCCCCCCCGCCGCGCGCTGCTCGCCGGGCTGCTCGCCACGCCGCTGGCGCTGCACGGCACCGGCGCGCGCGGCGAGGGCACCGTCATCCACCGTGAACGCTCGCTCTACCGCAACATCCTGGTCTACGAGCACGAGGGGCTGCGATGCATGAAGTTCGGCGTGCACGACGCCGGGCGTCAGACCTGCGCATCGCTGACCGATCCGCAGCAGCTGGTCTTCGAGTACACCCGCATGATCCTGGGCGCGCTCTATCTGGTGCCCGAACCGCGGCGCGTGCTGGTGATCGGTCTGGGCGGCGGATCGGTACCGATGGCGCTGCGCGCGCTGCTGCCGCAGGCCGAGATCGAGAGCGTCGAGCTCGACCCGGCCGTGGTGCGGGTGGCCGAGCGCTTCTTCGGCTTCGTGCCCGACGCGCGCTCCACCGTGATCACCGGCGACGGCCGCGTTCACGTCAAGCGCGCCGTGCGGCAGGCCCGCCGGTTCGACCTGATCGTGCTCGACGCGTTCGATCACCTGTACGTGCCCGAGCACATGATCACCCGCGACTACCTGCTCGAGGTTCGCGCCCTGCTCGACGAGGGCGGGGTGGTGGCCGCCAACACCTTCTCGTCGTCGGGCCTGCACGCGGCCGAGTCGGCCACCTACCACAGCGTCTTCGGTACCTTCTTCAATCTGCGCCGCAACAATCGCGTCATCCTTGCGCGGCGCGACGGGCTGCCCGCGATGACCAGCGTCGAGGCGCAGGCGGCGCGCCTGGAGCCGGCGCTGCGCCGACTGGGCACCGGTCGCGAGTGGCTGCTGCCGCTGTTTCGAACCGACGCCACCTGGCCGCCGGGAACACGCCTGCTCACCGACCAGTACTCGCCCGGCAATCTGCTGAATCTGCGCGACTGAGCCGCCGCTTGAACCGGCGCTCTCGGCCGCTCATCGGACAGGCGACTCCCGGGCCTGCAGTCTGGCGCGCGGGAGCCGACATCCCGTCATGCGCTTGACCGCCGCGCAACCAGGCGCTACCACAGCCCCCGCCCAGGCCGGCAGGACGGATGACAGCATCGTGCTGCTCGGGATCGCCCTGGCCACCGTCGCCGGGGCCTGGTTGTCGCGGGCAATCGCCTTCTCGGCCAACGAGTTCTCGCTTCTCTGGCCGCCGGCAGGCATCGCCTACGGAGCCCTGCTGGCGATCGGCCCGCGCGGCCTGGCGGCGGCAGCCATGGGCGTGCTGGCATGGGCACTGTTCGCCTACGGGCCCGATCCGGCCATCCTGGGCTGCGCGCTGGCGGCATCGGTCGCCGGGCCGCTTGCCGCGGTCGCGGTGCAGCGCCGCCTGCTCGATGCGAGCCGTTCCAGAGGCAACGAGCCAACCGAGTTGCGTCGGCTGCTCTCGCTCTACGCCGCCTCCCAGGCGGCAGGTGCGCCCGTCGCCGCGCTGATCGGCACGTTCGGACTGCGTCTTTCGCCGTCCTACGACGGGGGATCGATGCTGTCGATCTTCGTCGGCTACTGGCTGGTGGAGAGCCTGGGGGTGCTGCTGTTTGCGCCCGCGGTGCAGGCGCTGCTCGACGCGCCGCGTGGCCAGCGCGCGCTGCATCTGGACATGCCCATCGTCGGGCTCGCCGCGGCGCTGGCCCTGCTAGGGGTCGGCCTGGCGAGCATTGGCGAGCCGGGCTACGCCCGCGGCCTCACCCACCTCTTCCTGCCGCTGGCGGCCTTCTGCGCGATCCGCTGTGCCAAGCCGACCGCGTACTGGACGCTGGTGGCCTGCGCCGCGCTGCTGCTGACCACGCACGCCCTCGGCGGCAGCGGCACGGGCCTGCCCGGCGAGCGCCAGGTCGATCTCTTCTCCGGAGCCCTTCTGGTGTTCTCGGCCACCGCACTGGCTCAGGTGTTGCAGGCGGTCTCGGCCGACCGGCGCACGGCCCTGGCGGCACTGGCACGAGCGGCGCACGAGGATCCGGCCACCGGCCTCGCCAATCTGCGCGGCCTGGACGAACTGCTGCAGAACCGGCTGGCCCACCGGCGGCAAGCCGGCTTCGGTCTGGTGGGCGTGCGGCTGCGCAATCTCGATGCCGCGGTCGATCTGCTCGACGAGTCCGATGCGGGCCGGGTGATCGCGACCCTGCAGCGAGCGCTGGCACAGACGCCCGGGGTCGAGGCGCTGGCACGGCCCGAGCCCGACCGCTTCGTGGCGATCTGGCGCGGCGGCGAGCCCGATGACCTCGAAGCCGTGGCGGCTGGCATGTTGCGGCAACTGGAGGCGATCCGTATCGCTGCCGGCAGCGTGACGCTGCAGCTCGCTCCGGCGCTGGGCGCGGTCTGGGTGTCGCCGCGGCCGGGGCTGAACGCCGAGTTGCTGCGGCTGACCCTGCGTGAGGCCGAACTCGATGCGGCGCTGCGGGTGGAGCGGCCGCTGCGCGTGGGCATCGTCGATGACGGTCTGCTCGCACGGCACCGGGCCCGCCTGTCGGCGACGGAGCGGGTACGAGAGGCCATCCTGGCGCGCCGGCTGCTGCTGCTGGCCCAGCCCATCGCCCCCAACCGACCCGAATGTGCGCTCCGGGGGCACGACCTCGAGGTGCTGGTGCGGCTGATCGACTCCGATGGCGCCCTGATCGCCCCTGCGGACTTCCTGCCGGCGGTTGCCGCCGCAGGTCTGGCGATCGATCTCGACCGGGCGGTGGTGGCACGGGTGTCGGACTGGTACGCCGATCATCCGCAGGCCCTGGCGCGCACGGCCAAGTGCGCGATCAACCTCAGCGCGACCAGTCTCGCCGATCCGGGCTTTCCGGAGTATGCGAAGGCCGCGCTGCCCGACCGCGGTCTGCCGGCCGACCGCTTCGCCTTCGAGATCACCGAGAGCAGCGAACTGCTCAACCCGGCTCAGGCTGCCGAGTCGCTCACGCAGCTGCGCGCCCTGGGTTTTCGGGTAGCGCTCGACGACTTCGGCACCGGTCTGTCGACCTTCGACTACCTGAAGAAGCTGCCGGTCGACTACGTCAAGATCGACGGCAGCTTCGTGCGTGACCTCGAGGCCGACCCGGTGGACGCCGAGATCGTGACCTCCATCGTGCGCGTGGCCCGGCGCCGCGGCCTGCGCACGGTAGCCGAGTACGTGAGCAGCGAGGCCCTGCGCCAGCGCGTGACCGAACTCGGCGTCGACCACAGCCAGGGCTATGCGATCGGCCGGCCGATACCGATCGCCGAGGTTCTTGGCCTGACGACCGAGACCGGCGGTCCGGGCGGCTCAGGTGGCCCCGACGACTCGGGCCGTCCGGGCGGCCAGCTGGGTTAGCATCCCGCACGTGCCTGGCCAGCGACGGCCGACCCAGCGTCCGCATGACCGACCATCCACCCTCCGACGGCTCGCCCCCCGGCAGCGCCACCGCGGCACGAGCCCTGCCCGGCGCGGTCTGGCCCCGCATCGCCGTGTTTGGCGCCGGCGCCGTCGGCTGCTGGTACGGCGCGCGCCTGGCCCTGGCCGGCGCGCCGGTCACCCTGATCGGCCGCGGACCGCACGTCGAGGCCATCCGCGCGCACGGACTGATCCTCGAGCAGGGCGGAATGCGCACGACGGTGCCTGTGGCCGCCGACACCGACCCGGCCGCCGTCGCCAACGCCGACCTCGTGCTCTTCTGCGTGAAGAGCCGCGACACCGACGCCGGCGCGCGCGCCATCGCCCCGCGCCTTGCGCCGGGCGCCATCGTGGTCAGCCTGCAGAACGGCGTCGACAACGTGGCGCGGATCCGCCACGCGGCCGGCATCGACGCGCTGGCCGCGGTGGTCTACGTGGCCTGCTCGATGGCCGGCCCCGGGCACGTGCGCCACGCCGGCCGCGGCGATCTGGTGCTGGGCGCGGTGCGCGACGGCAGCGAGTCGGCCTGCCCGGCTCTGGCCGCGACGGCGGCCGGCACGGTGGCGGCGATCTTCGAGCGCGCCGGCGTGCCCTGCCCGGTGTCGACCGACGTGCGGGTCGATCTCTGGATCAAGCTGGTCATGAACTGCGTGTTCAACCCGATCTCGGCGCTGGGCCGCGCCCGATACGCGCGTCTGATCGGCGATGCCGACGCGCGGGCGCTGATGCGCGCCGTGGTCGACGAATGCGTGGCCGTGGCCCGGGCCGAAGGCGTGGCCCTGCCCGACGCCGAGCGGCTCCACGAGGACGCGATGCGTCTGGGCGCGGCGATGGCCGCGGCGACCTCCTCGACCGCCCAGGACCTGGCCGCCGGCCGCCCCACCGAGATCGACTCGCTCAACGGACTGGTGGCATGTCGCGGTCAGGCGCTGGGCGTACCCACGCCGGTCAACCAGACCCTGCGCACGCTGGTGCGGCTGGCCGAGGCCAGCCCCGATCGCCACGCCTCCTGAGCCCGGGGGCGCGGGCCGCAGCGTCCATCCCCAACCGGGCGGGACGCCAGCAGCGCGGCCTTCTCCGCCACCGGCTCGGCAGGCGCCCACGCGCAAAGCCGAGACGAGCCGCCGCTCGCCGTCTGCCGGGCCCGCGCCGGGCGGGCATAATCGCCCGGTCTGTTGCCAGGCCCCGAGCGCGAGCCACGGCAGCCCGAATTCACGCCGCCTACCCATCCAGGAGACACCCCGATGAGAGCCCTGCTCTGCAAGCAATACGGCCTGCCCGACACCCTGGTCGTCGAGGAGGTGCCCGATCCGGTGCCTGGCGCCGGCGAGATCGTCGTCGACATGAAGGCCGCCGGCGTCAACTTCCCCGACGTGCTGATCATCCAGAACAAGTACCAGTTCAAGGCCGAACTGCCGTTCTCGCCAGGCGCCGAGTTCGCCGGCGTGGTGTCGGCACTGGGCGAGGGCGTCACGCACCTGAAGGTGGGCGACCACGTCATCGGCTCCACGACCTACGGCGCCTTCCGCGAGAAGGTGAAGATGTCTGCCGCGCGCGCCATCCCGATTCCACGCACCCTGCCCTTCGACACCGCCGCCGCCTTCATCCTTACCTACGGCACCTCGTACCACGCACTCAAGGACCGCGGCGCACTGAAGGCCGGCGAGACCCTGCTGGTGCTGGGCGCTGCCGGCGGCGTGGGTCTGGCAGCCGTCGAGATCGGCAAGGCCTTTGGCGCCACGGTGATCGCGGCAGCCTCCACGGCCGAGAAGCTCCAGGTCTGCAAGGACCACGGCGCCGATCACCTGATCAACTACGAGACCGAGGACCTGCGCGAGCGCCTGAAGGAGCTCACCGGCGGCAAGGGCCCCGACGTGATCTACGACCCGGTCGGCGGCAAGTTCGCCGACCCGGCCTTCCGTTCGATCGGCTGGCGCGGCCGCTTCCTGGTGGTGGGCTTTGCCAACGGCGAGATCCCGAAGCTGCCGCTCAACCTGATGCTGCTCAAGGGCGCGTCGGTGGTCGGCGTGTTCTGGGGCCAGTTCTGCGCCAAGGAGCCCCAGGCCTACCGCCAGGACATCCAGGAGATGTTCGAGCTGGTGCAGCAGGGCAAGCTGCGCCCGCACATCTCGGCACGCTACCCACTCGCGCAGGGCGCGCAGGCGATCAACGACATGATGAACCGCAAGGTGATGGGCAAGGTCATCATCACCCCCTGAGCCGGCGGCGAGGTTCGCGATGAAATTCAGTGTCAGTCACGCGGCGACCAGTGAGTTCCGGCCCGACGGGCTGCGACCGTACTTCGAGTACCGCGATCTCGGCGTGAAAGACGCCACCGACGGCGCGGCCGTGATGCATGTGATTCGCGCCCGCGGTGGCCACCAGGCCGGCGGCGAGTGGCACCGGCATTCGGTGCAGCTGCAGCTGGTCTATGTGCTCAAGGGCTGGGTGCGCTTCGAGTACGAAGGCCAGGGCGAGGTGCTGCTGCAGGCGGGGTCGTGCGTGCACCAGCTGCCGGGCATCCGCCACCGCGAGATCGCCCACTCCGAGGATCTTGAGCTGATCGAGATCGTGCTGCCCGGCGACTTCACGACGAGCCCGGCATGAGCGCGCCCACCATGGTGACGATCGAGCGCCAGGACCGCGTGGCGATCGTGCGATTCGACCGGGGCTCGCGGGCCAATGCGCTGTCGGCCGAGGCGCTGCGACAACTCACCGCGGCCGCGCGCAGCTTCGAGCATGACGCCACGGTGTCGGCGGTGGTGCTCACCGGTACCGCCGAGAACTTCTCGATGGGCGCCGACCTGAAGGACCCCGAGCGCGATGCGATGCGCGGGCGCCCGATGGCCGAACGCCGGCTGGCCATGCAGGCCGGCGGCAAGATGTGCCGCGCCTGGGAGGAGATCGAGGCGCTGACCATCATGGCCATCGAGGGCTGGTGCGTGGGCGGAGGCGCGGCGATTGCCGTGGCCTGCGATCTGCGCGTGGCCTCGCGCGCCGCGACCTTGTACGTGCCGGAGATCGAGCGCGGGATGAATCTGTCGTGGGGGGCGGTGCCGCGCATCACCCACCTGGTGGGACCGGCGAAGGCCAAGCGGATCATCATCCTGTCGGAGAAACTGCCGGCCAGCACGGCGCTGGACTGGGGCCTGGTGGATCAGCTGAGCGAACCTGGCGCCTCGCTGCAGGACGCGCTCGCCCTCGCCCATCGGGCGGCCTCGATGCCACCGGTGCAGTTGCGCATGATCAAGCAGGCAGTCAACGCCAGTGCGACGGCGCTGGATCGGGCGGCGAGCCATGCCGACTTCGACCAGTTCGCGCTGGCTTCACTGTCGGCAGACTTCGAGGAAGGGGTGAAATCCTTCCTGGAGGGCCGCCCACCGCGCTACACCGGCGCCTGAGGATCGGCCCGCCCACGGTACGCAGGCATCGGCTCAGGCAACCAGCAGCGCCACCGCGGTGGACGCGGCACAGACAATGCCGACGAGTCGGTCGGGGTCGAGGTGGGGTCGCGAGGGGCGAAACAGGCGCCGCAGGCCGGGCAGACCCGAGTGCAGCGGGCGGACGAAAGTCAGGCGGGCGAGGGCGTGGTGCATCATGTTCTCCTGGATGAAAACACAGTATATCGCGAGCCAGGCTCAAATCATGAGCCCGGGCTCGCCGACCGCGTGCCGGCGGCGACGGGCCGATGTCGGCTAGCATCGGCCCGATGAGCGATCTCGACACCCTGCTGGCGCGCATCGTGCGCGGCGAGCAGGGAGGTGCCCACGACTGGCTCGTCGCGCTGGTCGACGGGCTGCGGCCCGGCCGCGGCCAGGCACCGGCCGCCGCGGCCGAACGTCTCGATCGACTGCTCGATCGCCTGAGCGCCGATCCGCAAGCCACGCAACGGCTCGCCGAAGCGTTCTTCGCGCTCTTCGCGGGCAGGCGCCAGCGCCATCTGCTCGCCGAAACCGGGGTGACGCTCGAGGGCGGCTTCTTCAGCGGTCTGGCCGCCCGGATCAGCCGACGCGTGCTGCCGCCAGTACCCGAGCCCGGTCTCTGGATCGACCTCCTCGGCGAGGTCTTCCGTGAGGCTTCCGATCCGCGCTGGATCGAGGCGGTTGGCGAGCGGCGCTGGGCCCGTCTGATCGGGCTGATCGCCGGGGCGCCCATGGCCCTGCCGGCCGCCCTGGCCGGGCGTGCGCGCCTGCGCACCGAGACCCTGGAAGCGCTGCGACTGCTTGCGCACCGGCTTGCCGCACTTGGCAGCCATCCCGAGCTGCTGCGCTACCACGCTCAGGGCAGCGATACCGATGCGCCCTTCCTGAGCCAGGCTCGCGAGCTGCTCGGCTGGTGCGATACCGTCGGTGAGTCCTCGACGCATGAGGTACCCGCCGAGGTCGCAGCCCGCGCGCAGGCTGCCGCCACGCGGCTGGCATCCGCGCTGGACCGCTGCGATGCGGTGCTCGACGAAGTACGGCGCCTGGCCCATGTTCAGGGCACCAGCACCGCGCTCACCCTGCGACTGCGTCAGGGGCGGCTGAGCATTGCTCGCATCCGCCGCCTGGTGGCCATCGTGCAGCAGACGCCTGCCAGCCCGACCCTGGCCGACGCGCAGAGCGCCGCGCTGCTGCGCGAACTCGTCGAAGGCGAATGCGCCCGCGACAGCGTGCGCGCGCTGCTCGCCGGCGGCACCGACCTGCTCGCCCTCCAGGTGACCGAGAACGCGAGCCGCACCGGCGAGCATTACGTGACCACCGACCGCGCCGGCTGGCTCGCGATGGCCCGCTCGGCGATGGGTGCCGGGGTGATCGTCGGTCTGATGGCGCTGGTCAAGATCCTGCTGGCGGGGCTGCATCTGCCGCCCTTCTGGGAGGCGCTCGCCTTCGGCATGAACTACGCGCTCGGGTTCGTGCTGGTGCATGCGCTGCACTTCACGATCGCCACCAAGCAGCCGGCAATGACGGCTGCACGCATCGCCGCCGTCATCGACGAGGGTCGGGAGCGCAACCTCGCGCTCACGCTCGACCGTCTCGGCGAACTGACCGCGCAGGTCTCGCGAACGCAGCTCGTGGCGATCGCCGGCAACGTGCTGGTGGCGATACCGACCTCGCTGCTGATCGCGTGGGGGTGGCTCGCCGCCGCGGGCTCACCGCTCACCGATGCCGGGAAGTCAGCGCATCTGCTGGCCGATCTGCACCCCTGGGCGTCGGCCGCGCTGCCGCACGCCGCGATCGCCGGTCTGTGCCTGTTTCTCGCCGGCATCATCTCGGGCTACTACGACAACCGCTGCGTCTATGCCCGCCTGCCGGCTCGCATCGCGCATCATCCGGCGCTCAACCGGCTGGTCGGCCCGCAACGAGCCACGTGGCTCGCGCACTATGTCGAACACAATCATGGCGCGATCGCCGGCAATGTCGCTTTCGGACTGATGCTCGGCTATGTCGGCTTTCTCGGCACGATCCTGGGGCTGCCGCTCGACATCCGGCATGTCACCTTCGCCGCCGCCAATCTCGCTTATGGCGCGGTCGGCCTGCAGGGCACGGTACCGGCGCTCGAGCTTGCGCTCGCCGCGCTGGGCGTCATGCTGATCGGCCTGGTCAATCTTGGGGTGAGCTTCGCACTGGCCTTCTGGACGGCGCTGAAGGCGCGCGGGCTGCGGCTTCGTCAGAGCCGCGCCTTCGCCGCGGTGCTCGGCAGGCGACTGCGCCGCGATCCCGCGAGTTTCCTGCTGCCGCCGCGCGACCAACCGCCCACGGCGGGCTGAAGGCGGCCGTGAACGGTGCGGCGTCAGGCAGCCGTCGACCGCTCGTCAGCGCGCGCGCTCGAGACGTTCGGTGCGCTGTTCGAGCCGACGCAGACTGTCTTCAAGCGCGCTGAAGCTGCGTCCGAGTTCACGCAGCGCGTCGCGACCGATGCCGGGCGACAGCCCACGCGCCTGCTCGACCAGACGATCCGCGGCCGGTGCCGATGCCGCCTGCAACCGGGCAAGACCCGCCCGCAACCAGCCGGCCAGCCGATGGGCTGCGACGTCGCCCACGACATGGCTGAGATCCTCCTCGGCGTCCCAGCGCAGATGACGGGCGAGTTCACCGAGGCTCGCGGCGAGCATCACATCGCCCTCGACCCGAAGATGTCGGGCAAGCCCTTCGACACCATCGCGCGAGAAATCACTCGCCGCACGCGCTGACGGCCGCAGCAGCAGGGTGGCAGCGGGTTGCGCGAGCGGGTCGGCGGCTTCGACCAGACCGTCGGCATCGATGCGAAGACGCAGTTCCGGCGCTGGCAGACCGGCAGGCGGCGGGGCGGCGAGGTCGACGCCGAGGCGCACGACCGATCCCGCATGCATGCGCAGCTTGTCGCGTGCCCAGCCCTGTTGGCGCAACAGATGCGCCAAGGCCGCCGCGAGCGCACCCACGGCGGCCTCGTGCGCGCCACCCGCCACTTCGGCGAGCAGTGCCTGGAATGGACTGCCGGGACGGTCGAAGCCTTGGCCGGTCCCGGCGGCGTCCATCAGGACGAACTCAGTGGAGCTGCTGGATGCCCGCGAGCATCCAGCCGGACCCGCCGGCCGTGGGCCGGACCAGGTTCCAGACTTCGTCGAAGGCCTCGGCGGCACCGCCCTCGCTCTCACGGATCATGCCGTGGAAGCGCACGCTCGCCATGTAGTCGAGACCCTGCTGCTGGATGCTGAGCAGTTCGGCATCGAGACGGACCACATCGGTACGCTGGCTGGCCGCACCACGCTCGGCGATCTGCTGCTGCAGCTCGGGGTAGAGCTCGTCGGCCACGAACTCCCGCAGCTGGTTGACGTCGGCCGCGTCGAAGGCCGCCTGCAGGCGCACGAACTGCTGACGCGCCCCGCGCAGGAAACCCTCGATGTCGAAGTCGGCGGGCACGCCCGGGGGCAGCCCGGAAGCAAGCGCGGCCGCGGGTGCGGCGGTCGCTGCGGCGCCGCCAAAACCGGCATCGGCCGAGCGCATCGCGCCACTCGGGTAGCTGCCGGCCGCCTCGGGACCGATCTGCGTGTTGCCGTAGCCGGGCGCCGCCATGGCCGGGCGCGGACCGGCAGCGCTGGCACGTCGGGCCATGATCAGACGCACGACCACCAGCGCCGCGATGACGAGCAGGGCGATCAGCATGAAGCTGGCAAGCTCCTCGCCAAAGCCGAGGTGGCTGGCGAGCGCTGCCAGACCCAGGCCTGCGGCGAGCCCGGCGACCGGACCCAGCCAGCGGTTGCGCGCCGGTTGGGCCGCGGCAGCGGCTGCCGGCGCTGCCGCCGGGGCGGCCTGCCGAGCCGGCGCGGCCTGCGAGGGCGCCTGCTGCTGCGCCGGCACGCCCTGCTGCTGTGGCGCCTGACGCGGCGCGGCATCGCGCTGGATGGTGTTGTTCTGACGGCCGACATCGCGACCGCCGCCGACGCGCGCCGCGTTGGCGTCGGCGATGACGAGACTGCTGCCGATGAGGAGGGCGGCCAGGAAGGCCGCGCTGCGGTGTTTCATGGACGGATCTCCGGTTGGAATGGTGAGTCGTATCAGCGGGCTCAGGCTTTCAGGGGCAGGCGCAAATCGCCGTCGAGGCGGATGATCGGCCCGTTTCTGTCAGCAGACTGACATGTACTGTAGCAACCTGCGGCGCCGCGTCAAACCTTGACCCCTTCATGCAGTGCCACGACGCCGGCACTCATGTCGAACCATCGCACGCCGGCAAGCCCGATGCCTTGCATCATCGCGGCGAGCGCGGCCTGGTCGGGGTGCATGCGGATCGACTCGGCGAGGTAGCGGTAGCTGTCGGCGTCGCCCGCCACCCGCTTGCCCATCCAGGGCAGCAGACGGAACGAGTAGGCGTCGTAGAGGGCTTCGAGTGGTTTCCGGACGTGCGAGAACTCGAGCACCAGCAGACGCCCGCCCGGCCGCAGCACCCGGCTCATCTCGGCAAGCGCCGCCTCCTTGCGGGTCATGTTGCGCAGCCCGAAGGCCACCACGCAGCGGTCGAAGTAAGCGTCGGGAAAGGGCAGCCGTTCGGCATCGCACCGAACCACTGGCTGCGTCTGACCGTCATCGAGCAGGCGGTCGCGACCGATCGAGAGCATCGGCCCGTTGATGTCGGTCAGCCAGACCTCGCCGGTGGGTCCCACCCGCTGCGCGAAGCGCCTCGCGAGGTCGGCGGTGCCGCCAGCGACGTCGAGCACCTTCATGCCGGGTCGGACCGCGGCGTGGGCTACCGTGGCGGCCTTCCAGACCCGGTGCAGACCGAGCGACATCAGGTCGTTCATGAGGTCATAGCGCGAAGCGACCGAGTCGAAGACCCCGGCTACCCGGCCAGCCTTGGCGGCCTCGGGTACGGTTTCGAAGCCGAAATGGGTCGCGCCGCCGGGCGTTGCGGCCGCGGCGCCAGCCTCGGACGCGACAGCCGCAGCCGGTGCTGCGCCACGCGGCGGGGAACCCGGTCGGCTCATGGCGACCGGCGGCGCGCCTCGGTGGCCACGAGCGACGCCACGGCAGGCGCCGGGCCTTCGCGCGGCGCAGCGGCCGGCACCGGCTGCGGATCACGGCTGGCGCCAGCCTCGTTGAGCTTGCGCAGGTAGTCGTGCCAGAGGCGAGCCTCCTGGGTGCCCAGCCAGTGGAGATAGTCCCAGGAGAAGAGCCCGGTGGAATGCCCGTCGGAGAAGAAGATCTGGATCGCGTAGTGGCCCACCGGCTCGACGCGCTCGACGCCGACCTCGCGCTTGCCCACCTGCAGCACCTCCTGGCCCGGGCCGTGACCGCGGACCTCGGCCGAGGGCGAGTGGACCCGCAGGTACTCGAAGGACAGGCGAAAGACCTTGCCATCGTCGAAGGCGAGTTCCAGGGCACGCGAGTGCTGGTGCACGACGATGCGCGTGGGCAGGGGGGTGTTCCTGTCGAGACCGGCCATAGCCTTCGGATGGTAGCCGAATCGCGCAGGCGTCGGCCAATCGCCCCTTCAGTCGTCGTCCTGGACCGCGATCGCCAGCCGCTCGAAGCCCGCGGTGTGCTCCAGCATCTCGCCCAGCCGTACCCTCGAACTGCACAGACCCTCGCGCAGCGTGAGCACGGCGCCGGCACCAGCGGAGCCCGGCGGCAGCAACAGCGAGGCCGGCTCCCCGGAGGCGGGATCCGCGGCAAGCCGGACCGCGTCGCGCCGCCCGCGGCGCCCCCCGCTCTGGATCGTCACCAGCGAGGGTACGCCGGGCCAGGTCAGCACACCGATCCGCTGCACCGGCGGCAGCGTGAGATCATCACCCAGCCGCTGAGAGAGCGAACTCACCCGACCGACCATCAGCCGATCGGGCAGGCCGGGCCGGGGCGCGCTCGGCCTGCCCTCGAGCCCCGGGGGCACCAGGGTGACCAGATCCCCGATCGCGACCGGCTGCGCGAACTCCCGCTCGAAGCACCATTCGCCCCGCTCGACCGCGACCCAGTCGACCCGCTCGGCCTCGACCGCCCAGGGCGCCAGGTCGGTGGCTGGGCCGCTCGGAAATCCGAAGCGCAGCCGCAGACGGCCCATCGGCGCGTCGGGCAGCGCCAGCAGCACATAGCCTGGCGCCCAGCGCTGCTCGAGCAGATCGAGCAGCGCGGTGGTCGCGGCGAGGCTGAGGCCGCGCGGCAGCCGCGCGCTGCCCCCCGGCCCGAGCGCCTCGATCGCATCACGCTGGGCTCGCAGCCGCGGCAGCAGCTTCTGGGTATCGAGACGCACGGCATGGGCCTTGCTCAGACCGAGCACCGGACCGCTCGAGCCCGGGCGTACCGCACTGCCCGGTTCGATACGAAAACCCACGCGCGCCGCCCAGCGCCGCGCGAGGCGCGAGACGAGCGCGAGCTCGGACTCGCTGCGCGCCCCCGGGCTGATGAGCGCGACCAGCAGTGGCGCGGTGAACAGCGCCCGCGCGGTCGGGGAGGCCATCAACGGCGCCTCGTCGGGCAGCACCACGTCCTGGAAGCTGCTCGCGCGCACATGGATGGCCGCCAGGCACAGCCGGTCCCAGTCCTGCGCCGCCACCCGCAGCCGATGCCCAAGCTGCATCAGGATCAGGCGCGACTGATAGTCGAGGGAACGCACCAGCGGCAGGATCGCCTGCAGCGACACCGTGGTGCCCGGGATCACGGTGCGCGCCGACCAGCCGTCATCCTCGCTGAGCTCGGCATGCAGTCGGGCGTAGAGGTCGCGCCCGAGCGCGAGTTCGTCGAGCAGCGCCGAGGCGGCGCGCCGCGGCTCGGCCGGCATCGGGAAGGGCACGCCGCGCAGGCCCGCGGCCACTCGATCGAGGCCGCGCAGATGCATGGGCCGCGCCTCTTCGGCGATTGCGAACAGCGTGCGAGGCCTCTGGCGCGAGCCGGCCAGCGCAACCATCAGCCTGGCAATCGCCGCCGGCCGCTCGGCCTCGGGCAACCCGGCGAGCCAGGCACGGCAGTCGTCGGCATCGGCGACAGGCAGACGCAGGCTGTCGGCAGAGGGATTGGCGTTCATGGGCGGCGGCGCGGACGGTCGGGGAAGACCCGACTTTGCCCCGAGCCGCCGCTTCGCGCCTTGACCAACTGCACGAAACGCCGATGGCGGTGCCCGATCAGAACTTGGTGTAGCCGCCGTCGATCAGCATCTGCTCGCCAGTGAGATAGGACGAAGCGTCGCTCATGAGCCAGACCGCCACGCCGCCGAAGTCGTCGATGTGGCCCCATCGACGGGCGGGGATGCGCGGCATCACATTGTCACGGAAGCGGGGGTTGCTGAACGAGGGCTCGGTCATCTCGGTCTCGATCCAGCCCGGCAGGATGGTGTTGACGCGGATGCGGTAGCGGGCGAGTTCGACCGCGAGTGCCCGGCAGTACGACGTGACCGCGCCCTTGGAGGCGCCGTAGTGGCTGTTGCGGGCCGCGCCCTCGACCGCCGCGGTGCTCGCGGTGGCCACCAGCGAGCCCCCCTGGCCGTGGGCCATCATGTGGCGGGCGGCGGCACGGAAGGTGAAGAAGACACCATCGAGGTTGATGCGCAGCACCCGGCGGAATTCCTCGTAGCTCATGTCGACGAGCAGGTTGCCCTTGCCCGACACCCCCGCGTTGGCGAAGCAGGCATCGACGCGGCCGCCGAGTCGCTCGACCGATTCGGCAAAGGCGCGGTCGACCGCTTCCTCGTCGCCGACATCGCACACCAGGCTGTCGACCCGGCCACCACCGTCGGCGAGACGCTGGCGCGCGGCATCGGTCTTGGCGGGGTTGGAGCCCCAGATCATCACATGGGCGCCGCTGTCGAGCAGCGCACGCGCCATCCCGAAACCGATGCCGCCGTTGCCGCCGGTGATGACCGCGGTGCGGCCGGTGAGGTCGAAGGGTTTGTACATGGTCGGATAGCCTCCCTGGAGTCGGCGAATTCTAGACGAAGGCCGCTCCCTGGACGCTGCGCGCGGCCCCGCTGCGTCGCGAGCCCGCGCGGTTTCGAACCCCCTACAGCAGGACCCGCTCGATGCCGCCGTCGTTCGCCCGCGCAACGTAGTCGGTCAGCCAGTTCTCGCCCAGCACATGACGGGCAATCTCGACCACGATGTAGTCGGCCTGCACGCCGGTGTCGCCCTCGTAGCGCGACAGGCCCTGCAGGCATGACGGACACGAAGTCAGGATCTTGACGGGACCGTCGAAGGCGGGGGCGCCCTGCCCCGCCGCCGGCACCAGCGCCTGCCCGGCGGACGTGCCGGAGGCCGGCGCGGCCGGCGCCGCAGGCGCAGGCGACGCCGCCACGACCGGCAGTGCGCGCAGCGCGTCGGCGCCGCGGCGCATCTCCTGCTCCTTGCGGAAGCGCACCTGGGTGGCGATGTCGGGCCGGGTGACCGCGAAGGTGCCGCTTTCGCCGCAGCAGCGGTCGTTCTTCTCGACCTTGCCGTTGAGCTGGTCGTTGATGAGGGTGTTGACCACCTTGCTCGAGGCGTGCGTCTTCATCGGCGTGTGGCAGGGCTCGTGGTACATGTAGCGCGCCCCGGTCACCCCCTCGATGCGCACGCCCTTTTCCATCAGGAACTCGTGGATGTCGATGATGCGGCAGCCCGGGAACACCTTCTCGAACTCGTAGCCCTGCAGCTGGTCATGGCAGGTGCCGCAGCTCACCACCACGGTCTTGATGTCGAGGTAGTTGAGGGTGTTGGCCACCCGGTGGAAGAGCACCCGGTTGTCGGTGATGATCTGGTCGGCCTTGTCGAACTGGCCCGAGCCGCGCTGCGGGTAGCCGCAGCACAGGTAGCCCGGCGGCAGCACGGTCTGCACCCCCGCATGCCACAGCATCGCCTGGGTGGCCAGCCCCACCTGCGAGAACAGCCGCTCGGAGCCGCAGCCCGGGAAATAGAAGACCGCTTCGGCATCGGCGGTGGTGTCGCGCGGATTGCGGATGATCGGGACGTAGCGGGCATCCTCGATATCGAGCAGCGCGCGCGCGGTGCGCTTGGGCAGGTTGCCCGGCATCTTCTTGTTGACGAAGTGGATCACCTGCGCCTTCAGCGGCGGCTTGCCGGTGGTGGCCGGCGGGCGCGCGGTCTGGCGGCGCGCGAGCTTGCCGAGCAGATCATTGGCCAGCCGCTGCACGCGGAAGCCCACGTCGACCATCGCCGTGCGCACGGCATTGATGGTGTCGGGATCCTTCGCGTTCAGGAAGAACATCGCCGCCGCGTTGCCGGGATTGAACTTCTTGCGCCCCATCTTGCGCAGCAGGTTGCGCATGTTCATGGAGACGTCGC
>Ga0315902_10003687_pt1 | contig 22703 bp, 14 predicted proteins | sample LakEriMetagenome_9_FD_203523 | JGI IMG/M metagenome (GOLD analysis project Ga0315902, IMG submission 203523) | Freshwater fungal communities from buoy surface, Lake Erie, Ohio, United States - Buoy 12 MA117 | ecosystem: Environmental > Aquatic > Freshwater > Lake > Lake biofilm | place: USA... | reverse complement strand
AAAATAGCCTTTTAAACAAAGCGGCTGACGAACGAGTTCGTCAGCCGCTATTTTTAAAAGGCTATTTGCCAGGCAGTAAAGTACCCAATTCCTTCCAGGTAATAAGCTGGATTCCCCGCTCCTTCAACAAGGCTTTGTATTTCTCAGAAGCAAAAAACGCATAGTCTGCTTTCCTCCAGGGAGCACACCAATTGGGGTACTGCCCGTAATCCTCCGTCATTCCCTGCATTTCGTGGGTATCCTCCGCCAAGTGCACCAGCAACACATACACACCGGGGGCAAGACCCCGCAGTTGTTCTTCATAATAAACGTCCAAACCCTTTTGATAATCGTCCGGCCCAGCCGTTATAATACCATCTACCAGCATATCCGTTGCCTGAAGATGGACTCGAAAAGAATCGGGAAGCAGAGTCATCTCCCTGCTTAGCATCACCGGAATACCAAACTCCCTCCCTAACTCTAGGTATATTTTGAAAAAAGAAGCCCTTTCAAAGAAAAGACAGCCCATGTGCGAATCCAAATGAGTAGGCTGTATCCCCATCGCCTTGGCTTTCTGAATCTGAGCCCTTAACTCGAGCCGAACAGCCTCCGGACTCGCCTTCTTAGCCATTTCCGCACAGTTATCGTAAAAATACCCAAGCGAATCCGTCAACGATCGAACGGCTTCCACTGCCGCTACAGGGCCCCATTTGTAGGGATTCCACTCACTGGTCAAGGTAAGGTGTAAACCCAAATCATAACTGGGGTACTGTCGAGCAAATTGAGCTACCTCTGGCAACCAGGGGCAAGGAACCATCACACTGGCAGATGATATACCGCCCTGCCGCAAAAATTCAAAACTGGCCGTATTCTCCGCGTGCGCAACTCCCAGATCATCCGCATGTAAGATTAATAATCGAGCATCAGCGGGATAACCCAAACGCTCTACTAAGGTTTTTTGCCCGAAAACAACAGAAGTGCCTCCCAGGAACAAACAGAATGAAAAAGAAAGCCGTAGTAATAACATCATTAGATAAGGTTGACTGAGCAAATATACCTTAACCAATCCACCTTTCCCCGCTTCATTCTTCCAATTTTACCCCTAACACCTGTAATTACGCGACCGGAGGTTCTTTATCCCGAATTAACCAGCGAATTAAAATAGGAACTAAGAGTAAATCGCAGAAAAGAGCCCCCACCAAGGTGACACTCACCAAAATCCCCACAATTACCGAGGGCGGGTGAATCGAAAACAACAGCACCAAAAAACTACAAAACAAAATGATGCTGCTCAAACTCATCGCTTTCCCAGTCTCCAACATAGTATGGTGCAAAGCGTCTTCTACTCTATGCCCCTTGCTCCTATAAATCCGAAATGCACTCAAAAAGTGAATCGTATCATCCGTCGCAATCCCAAAAACAATGCTGAAAACAGTGGCAATCCCAGCCTCCAAGGGTATGTTCATATACCCAATTAATGCCCCAGCAAAAATCAACGGAAATACGTTCGGAACTGTGAAAATGAGGACCAGACGCCAATCCATGAACAAAAAGGCCATCAACAGGGCCACAATCAACACAGAGGGAATAAGCCCCTGCAACATATTGTCTTTAATGTACATGGAATTCTTGTCTAAAACCAAGCCCGTTCCCGTAATCTTAAACTTCACCACCGTAGAATCGGTATTCCTGCGCCACCAATCCTCTATCTGCTGTTGATACATCACCACCGTGTCCCGCCCAACATCCAGCATTCGCACTGCGATCCGCGCTTTGGTCTTGTCTTTACTCAATAAAACTTCAGAAGCCGCACCCGGAACCTTCTCCGCCATCCGCTGATAGGGCAAAAAGGCCGATAAACTGTCCGGAAGCCGATATTCTTCCGGCCGATTCCCAAAATCCATCGCGTGCAAACTCCTATACAAATCATTGATAGAAACAATCGATTTGATGGGCGCATAACTGCGCAAATGGTCCTCCAGTTTGTCCATCTCCCTCAATACCTCATAATCCGCTGCTGACCGCCCACTCTGCGCAAACACTGCTATTTCAATCGGACGAAAACCCGCAAACTTCTGCTCAAAATATAAAAAATCGGCCGTAATCTTCTGCCCTCGGGGAAAATTGGACTTTAACCGATAATTCGTGTTGATCTTGGAAATTCCATAAAAACAAACCAACGCCAGACCCACCGAAAAAAGCGCAATGCGTCGGCTATTCCTCCCCGTAAACCAATAAAGGCGCTCCATCGAAGTCTCCCAAAAAGCATATTCCTTGGTCGGCTTAATCAAATCAGCGGCTTTCATCCTAGGCAAAATTGCCCATAACCACCCATAAATTACCAAAAATGCCACAATAACCCCAATCGCCGCATTCACCCCAAAATCTTGAATCGGTTCCGTCCGATTCGTTACCAAGGACGCAAATCCAATCGCCGTCGTTATACAAGTGATAAAAGTGGCAAGCCCAATCTCCCGAATCGTGACGCGTATGGACGCTCCCGTATCCAAGCCTCGCTCCAACTCATCCAGGTACTTGGAGGTAATATGAATGGTGTCCGCTACCCCCACAATACAAATCAAGACTGGGTATAAGGCCGCTAATACATTTAACTCCCGCCCCAAAGCACTTAACAAAGCAACAAAAAACAACAGCGACAACCCAATACCCGTCATGGCAATGAAAACCGTTTTCCAGCGCCGATAAATAAAGAAGATAATCAGGGCCGTCAAAATCGCAGCAATCAGGGTTGAAACAGCCACCTCCCGCTTCTGCATCCAAACCAGCTCATCCTGAAAATACGCACGCCCTAAAATATGGGTTTGCTCAAAAGAATAGGTAGCTAACAAGCTGTCTAACGAAGCAATCAAGGTTTCCGCTTGCTCCTGCGTATTCTTGTTCACCGTCTTCAAAAAAACCACCAAAGCCTTCCCATCCGGCGAAATCAGGTTGTTCACAAACCGACGATCTTGCAGCACCCGCGCACTGTCCGTCGGATAAAAATCAGGTGCATTCAAATGAATAGCTGGAACAGCCGTAATCCCAAAGGGCGTCTTGAGAGGGTATTGAATCTTGGTAAGCGAGTTGGAGGATGTCACATAGGGCAAATCAGCTGCCTTAAGTGTCAAATCATGTACCTGCGATAAAAACGTACTGTCAAAAACCCCCTCCTGACGCTCCACCGCAATCAGCAAAAAATTATCGTCGTTCTCAAATTCCTCAATAAACTCTTTGAAAAAGGCCCAATCCGGATCACCTTTCGGAAAAAATTGCTCAAAATCAAAGGAAAACTGTAAACGGGTCAGCAAAAAGAAGCTGACCATCGTAAGGACGGCATACGCGCCCAACAAGTAGTTTCTATTCATTTTTTTCGATCTGTCACAAACGTAACTATTGCCTGCAAAGCATCCCTAGCCGGTGAAGGCGGCGCAACAGAGGCCAATAAATCGAAGGCTTCCTGCCGATATCGGTACATCGCCTCCTCCGCATACACAATCCCTCCGCCCGCTCGAACCAGTTGAATGACTTCCGCCACTTTCTCCGGACGATGGCTTTCTCGTTTGACAATGTTGAGTATGTTCCTACGAGTGGACCTGTCCGCCTGATTCAGGGTGTAAATCAATGGTAAGGTCATTTTTTTCTCTTTAATATCAATCCCAAGCGGTTTACCCACATCATCCGTCCCGAAATCAAACAAATCATCCCGAATCTGAAAAGCAATGCCCACTTTCTCACCAAACAAACGCATCTGCTCCACTAATGCTGGATCCGTCTGGGTACTCATCGCACCTGCGCTGCAAGAGGCAGCTATCAAAGAGGCCGTTTTTTGGCGGATAATCTCAAAATAAATGTCTTCCCGAATGTCCAGGCGCCGGGCCTTCTCTATCTGCAACAACTCGCCCTCCGCCATCTCCCGAACAGCGCGGCTTACTACCGCCAACATACCAAACTGTTGCTGCTGAACACTGATCTGCAAACCCTGCGATAAGAGGTAATCTCCCACCAACACTGCTATCTTATTCTTCCAAAGCGCATTCACCGAAAAAAAACCCCTGCGCTCGTTCGCATCATCCACCACATCATCGTGCACCAAAGTAGCCGTATGCAACAACTCAATCATCGATGCAGCGGTATACGAGGCGTCATTAATCGGCCCAAAAATCCGAGCACTCAACAACACTAGCATCGGACGAACTTGCTTCCCTTTGCGCTGAACAATATACCACATGATCTTGTCCAAAAGAGGCACATTGCTCTTCATAGCAGCCCGAAAGCGCTCCTCAAATTCCTCTAGCTCAGCTGCAACCGGCTGTTTGATGGTGTCCAGCGACATATTAAAGTTTCAATAAAAACTGAAAGTTTCGAAGAATAACAGAGGGGCACCAGAAAGGTTGTTTATATAGCTCGATCTTTTTGAAGTGACCCGCTATTCCCCCCTAATAACACCCATTAGGTAGGTGTTTCCACAAAAGTACGTAAATCAACAAAGCAAACGCGCTTTTTATTTTCGGGAAATGAGACCCACCCTCTAACACAGCAGTTCTCCCCAGCCTGAACCTTTCCTCTTTTTTACAATAAAAAATCCAAGAACAAAACACCCAGCAATCCCAGAACTCCTACCAACGTCTCCATTAAGGTCCATGTCCGAAAGGTATCCCTCAAACTCAAATTAAAATACGCTTTAAACATCCAAAAACCTGAGTCATTTACATGCGAGCACATCAGACTACCCGCCCCAATCGCCAAAACCAATAAATTGGGATCGACCACCCCTAAACTCGCCATCGGGGCCACCAATCCGGCCGCGGTCAAACCAGCAACCGTCGCCGAACCCACCGCAATCCGAATGACCGTCGCCACTAACCAAGCCAATACCAAGGGTGGAACCGGTAATCGCTGCAAAGAAGCGGCCAATGAACTACTGAACCCGCTCTCCACCAATACCTGTTTTAAAGCGCCCGCACCCGCAATAATCAATACAATTCCAGCAATGTCTTTTACCCCTTCCCCGTAAATGTCCATTACCTCCGCTATCCGACGCCCTTGCCTTACTCCAAGCGTATAAGCGGCCAGGCAAACCGCTAACAACATCACTACTGTTGTATCCTTAAAGGGCGATAACAGCTCCAGAAACAGCGTAGATCCAGAAAAAAGCCAGGGAGAAAAAGCAGCAAAACTGAGTATAATTACCGGAAAAAGAGCCGTTCCAAGACTAAGCCATTGACCAGGCAATTGCCCTTCCTCTAGAGTAGTTGCCTGAAAGAGTGCCGAAGGACTCGGAAAATGGCGAAACCGCTGCGCAAAAACCGGACCCGATAAGACCGCCACTGGAACCGCAATCACCAATCCGTAAAGCAAGGTGCGACCCGTATCGGCTCCAAACTGGGGAATCAATGCCGTGGGCGCAGGATGTGGCGGCAAAAATCCATGGGTGATGGAAAGCGCTGCCAACAATGGAATCCCAACAAACACAGCCGATAAACGGTACTGATAGGCAATTGTCAAAACCAAGGGCACCAATAACACAAAACCAGCATTGTAAAACAAGGGTAACCCAATTACAAAACCCGTCAACAAAAAAGCCCAATGCAACTGATCCCTCCCAAAAAAAGAAATCAGCCCCGTAGCAATGCGCTGCGCAGCCCCAGAAATGGCCACTAGTTTCCCAAACATCGCACCCAAAAATAATACCGGAGCAGCGGAGCCCAAAGTACTGCCCATCCCTTTCTCCAAAATACCCGGCAAGGTCCCCAACGGAATCCCTAAACCCCAGCCAGCTACCAAAGATACCAGCAAAAAGGCTATGAACGGATGCCACTTAGCCGCCGCTATCAGCAGAATCAAGACCAACAGGGAGCCAAGGACAACGGATAACATAGGCTATTTAATCAAATTCAATCTGATCTCCAGGTTTTAAGGTCTTACTGGGCTTGGGTGCTTCTGTAAGCTGTGGTGGTGCCTCCATTTCCTCCTCCCCAAACAAGCTGCCCTGATGAGCCTCCGAAGCAGCAGGTGCCAAAGGAGCCACCGGTCGAGACTCCTCACTGCCCGTCGTGACCTCCTTGATCCCTGTCAGCAATTGATCGCTTAACCGATTCCCAACCGCCTTCCAGCCTTTTACATCCATAAAATCGCCAAGGGTAATCTCCCCTGGCATAGGCTTCCCTTTCACCTTCATGGTGTACCGTATCCGAGGATTTGCCGCTACGGAAGCAAACAACAATTTGGATTTGGGATGATCCGTTAAGTAGGAATAACGTTCCTTGATCTTGTTGGTCTCCACCTTGAATCGTTTCACCATCGTCCAACCCTTGTGCCCGTCAAAATGCACCGCATTGACCACTAGATCTGGCGTTAACCTGCCAACAAACAGGATTTCTTTCATCTCAAACCGCTGGTTCGTATCTGTATCCGTCACTTCATACGTACCATCGTTAAACAACACCATGATATGGTCGCCCGTATCAAATTCGCCTAAAAGTTCGCCTCGCTCCTGTGCATTCAATCGACCCGTAATGGGGTCAAACCATAGTTTTCTCGCGCCAATCGTACTTTTTCCAGCCTCTTTTTGCTTGATCTGTCGAACAGGGTACTTGGTCAAGATATTACCTTGAGCATCCCTTCCTTTAATGGCTAATTCCCCAAAATCAAAATCAAACACCTTGATCTTGGCCGTTGACCCTGCACTCAGGGTGATGTTAATTATCTCACTTTCTCCGTTCGGATTGGCCGTCAGGTACAAGATTTTCGACCCTTTTCCGGATCCCCCCACCGGATATTCCTTATCACGGGTGATAGCGGTTACATTAAAACGCTTCACCATCGTTCGGCCGGTAGATCCATCCACATACGCTAGATTGTACGTAGTACGCTCATCGTTTTTGCGCCACACATCCACATGCAACACATCTTTCCCAACAAACACTTTTTCGTCAATCCGGACTACTTTCATGACCCCATCCCTCCGGAACACAATAATATCGTCGATATCCGAACAATCGCACACCAACTCGTCTTTTTTCAAGCTGGTTCCAATAAATCCATCCGTACGGTTGACGTACAATTTAGCATTATTGGCGACGACTTCTGCTGCCCTAATTTCGTCAAAAACAGCGATTTCTGTTTTGCGTTCCCTGCCTTTCCCATACTTTTCAAGCAAGGTTTCAAAGTAGGCAATCGCATATTCCGTCAGGAATTCCAAATGGTGCTTTACAGTCGTCAGCTCCTCATTGAGCTTGGCAATTTCCTCGTCTGCCTTAAAAGAATTGAATTTAGAAATGCGCTTGATCCGAATTTCAGTCAAACGAAGAATGTCTTCTTCTGTTACTTCTCTTAGCAGCCTGATTTTTACCTTTTCCTGGGCATATCCCGGGTTGGATGGAGTGATAACATACTTCTGCAAACCTTTATCAATGGTATCAATCACCGCCTCCCAGGTTTCACATTCCTCAATGTCCCTATAAATACGGTTTTCAATAAAAATCTTTTCCAATGAAGAAAAGTGCAGCTTCTCCTCTAGCTCATGCCTACGAATTTCCAGCTCCATCCGCAATAACTCCTTGGTATGATCAGTGGAAATCCGAAGCAATTCATATACGTCCGTAAACAACGGGCGATTGTCCGTAATAACACAGCAATTGGGAGAAATACTCACCTCGCAATTGGTGAAGGCATACAAGGCATCAATCGTTACATCGGGAGAAACCCCCTGCTGTAACTCGATCTCGATATCCACATTCGCTGCGGTTTTATCAATCACCTTCTTGATCTTGATTTGCCCCTTATCATTGGCCTTCAAGATGCTTTCAATCAGGTCGGAAACATATACACTATATGGTATTTCAGTAATCTGAAGTGTTTTTTTGTCAATTTCCTTGATTTTAGCCCGTACCCGCACTTTTCCCCCGCGCATTCCACCATTGTAATTGGAAACATCTACCAGGCCCCCGGTAGGAAAATCAGGATATAAATCAAACTTTTTCCCCTTTAGTACCGCAATACTGGCCTTTATTAGCTCAATAAAATTATGAGGCAGGATTTTAGTGCTAAGTCCCACCGCGATACCTTCCGCTCCGTGCGCTAGCACCAGCGGAAATTTCATAGGCAGGTTGACGGGCTCCTTTTTCCGGCCATCATAGCTCAGCTGCCAGACGGTAGTATCGTGGTTGAAGCCAATGTCTAGGGCAAACTTGGTAAGTCGGGCCTCGATATAACGAGGCGCAGCAGCAGAATCACCCGTTCTGTAATCCCCCCAGTTTCCCTGACAATCAATTAATAGGTCTTTCTGCCCCATATTCACCATCGCATCCCCGATGGCAGCATCTCCGTGCGGGTGGTACTGCATGGTTTGTCCGATCAGGTTGGCCACCTTGTGGTAGCGCCCATCATGCTGCTCATACATCGCATGCAAAATACGACGTTGAACCGGCTTTAGTCCATCTCCGATGGCAGGAACCGCGCGTTCCAAGATCACGTAAGAGGCATAGTCCAAAAAATAGTTTTGGTACATGTCCGACAAACTGATCACTTTGTCCTCTCCGTTACCGGAGGAGATGGGCGGCGGCGTATAGTCTTTTTGTGATTTGGCCATTTCTACTGTTTACAAACCGGTTTTTCTCCAAAATAACACACAAACCGGTTTTGGCTGCAAATGTAGGCAAACCGTTTTAATTTTATGACATAAAATGTTTTAAAATTAAAGGTAACCGCTTGTCAAATTTGTTTTTTTACCTAAAAATACACTTTCACAATCCCTCCACCAGACCCAAACCAGGCCAATTCAAAAAAAGCAAGCCATTAATGAACCTTCTTCACTCATTCTCGTTGCACCTTCGCATCGAATAAAATCCTATGTCTAAAAAGAAAAAAACATTCAATTGGGCACGCCTATTAGCGGCCAGTTTGAATGGTCTGGTAAAAATAGCACCGGGACTCACCGGCAAGATCGCCTTTACTCTTTTTTGTACACCCTTACGCAAGCGGAAGAAACCCGCTGAAACCGCCTTTCTGAAAACAGGGAGATGGAGCACAACCACCTTGAACAACCGGAAATATGCCCTATACGAATGGGGGAATTCTGGACCAGTTGCGCTCTTTTTTCACGGATGGGAAAGCCACTCCGGGCGTTGGAGAAAATTGGTCCCGCTCTATTTAAAAGCAGGCTATCGGGTAATTGCCGCCGACGGTCCCGCCCATGGCCGCTCCAGTGGGAGCCGGTTTACCATGATCGAATATGCCCGCATGATGGAATCCCTGATCCGCGAACACCAGCCAGAGATAGTAGTGGGCCACTCGGTAGGGGCCTCCTCCCTAATCTGGGCCATGGGTAGTCTCGAAACGACCTTTTTGCCCCAGAAAGCGGTTCTTCTATGTCCATTCAGCCAACTGAGCTATACCCTCAACAAAACCGCTCGCGCCCTAGGAATCGCCCCGGCTGTCATGGATGCCATGCAAGTCCGACTACAAGCATTCGCTGCCCTTCGATTGGAAGATATTGATTTAGCCAAAAAAGCAAGTAACCTTCAAACCGTCCAGGGTTTACTTATCCACGACAAAGAAGATAAAGTCACGGCCTACACCGAAAGTGAACGTATCCACGCTGCTTGGCCCAACTCCCAGCTCATCCTCACCGAAGGGAATGGACACGGCCTCACTGCACCCAAAACACTTTTATTAATGGTAAATTTTTAATGGTTAATTATTAATGGTTAATTATTAATGGTTAATGGTTAATTAATTGGACTTGTACGGAAGAGCCCTTCACTGTTTTCCTGGTTCTTGCCATGCGCAAATCTCTGTTTTTACCCCGATACCCTGACACACTTTTCTAAACAGTCTCCCAAATCCGCCAACCCACCCTCATTAACAATTAACCATTAACAATTAACCATTATTCTTGCTGCTTTTCAATATACTGGTGATCAACTTAATCAATTCCACCGCGTCTTTATTAACACTATCGAATTGTGTATCGTTTAGTTAATTCGTTGCTTTCAATAATTCCAACCAGTACAACGTCTCATTAATCTCCTTTTGTGCAACCCCCATCTTGTGACGAAAGTCGCTCCTTGATTCTGCATGCTCCGCTTCTCGAATCAACGCTCCAACACCCGAGCCACTCCTCAGTAATTGCTTGGATAAAACCCATTCCAGTTTCTCTCGTTGAAGATACTGACAGAGGCGAACTACCCTCACCGCAAACAAAAAACTTTTGGTCCGAACTACATTCTCCCTCATTAACCATTAATATTTAGCAATTAATAGTGTGACTCCCTTTCTCCAAGGAAGTACGGACCCAGACAAACCACACATCCTACAAATAAAGAGCTGCTCTACCATTCCACATACCCCTCCAAAACCCATTAACACCTAACTAATAATCATTAACAATTAACCATTAACAATTAACAATTAAAACCGTATTCCAATTGTGGCAAGCACGTCCCCAACATGGCCTTTGGTACTCGCGGTGGGGGCTGCAGAGCCGAGGTATGGACTAATCGAGCCCGTAAAGGAGCTGCGTCGGTAGGCAAGATCTAAGTATATTTTGTCAAAACGAACGCCAGTACCAACTGACCAAGCCAGGTTATATCCAGATTGGTTGGACTGTGGTTTACCGAGCAAGTTTAAACCTCCGCGTAGCCGAAAAGCATCCACGGCCAGCTCACCACCCAATTTGTAGTTAACTGTGGCTTTAAAATTCCGTTGAATGGCTGTATTCAAATCCCGTTCAAATGCTCGAGTGTCAGCGTCATTGAACGATTTGGTCAAATTAAAGGAGGCAGCAGAATAGTCCACCCATTCGACATCTGCTGATAAAAATCCATATTTCATCACCAAGGCAAGGCCTCCAGTCGCCCGCCAAGGGGTTTTTAGACGATAATTGAACGGATCAGCGCTCGCATCTGCCGAATTATTGGTCTGCAACAACCCACCTCCATTGGGATTCAAATCTTCGTAGGTGTAGTCAAAATCAGCCGAAAACTGATCGGTCATGTTGTAAAAACTGGGTGAATGAATCGCTCCACCAAGCCTTAGTAATTGGTTTACCCGCAAGATAGCCCCTAATTTTGCATTAAAACCAACCCCAGTGGTCCTTAAAAAATCGGAATATTCCAATTCACTGAAGTACGGAACCCGTCCTTCAAACCCGCCCTCCGGATCTTTTTCCGTATAAAACGCTTCTTGACGATAGTTGATTAATGGCACCCCAATCGAAGCGCCAATCATTAAGCGCTCATCATAATTCCCGGACATGGCAAAGGTCATTTCATTCGTACTTCCACTGGTAAAGGCTACCTGGGTCCGGTTAATTGAAGCATCTGTTGCCCCAAGAAAATCGTAAGAAGGCACCCCTCCCTGAAAATAAATAGCACCCGCCTTGTATCCCAAACCCGCGCCCAATGGATAAAGCTGATCAGGGTTACCACCTCCTGCTAAAAATGGTTCCGCTTCTGCAAACCAACCATCCAAAATACTCCCAGTCCCAGCCCCTTCATAGTAGGCCGTCTGATTATAATTCCCCAGCTGATTAAATCCCAGCCCAACGTTGAGCGCTTTCCATTTTCCACCGGTCAGGGTCGTTGGAAACACCATGCCCAGGTTTGCAATCCGCAGTTTACTGGAAGCATCGTCGTAACTGGAGGCGTTTGGAAGAGAGGCAGAGGTAGTAGCCGTATGCACACCCGGAGTGAAGACAAATTCATTGGACCGGTACATGGCCAAGCCCGCCGGGTTCAGACTAAGGGCGCCAAAGTCGGCACCTAAAGCGGAAAAGGCACCGCCAACTCCCGCCATCCGAGCGGTACCTGCATTGTGAATCCGGGTGTATCGCACCGCGTCTGCGGTATTTTGTGAAAAGACAGGAGAGCTCACGGCTAACAAAAGAACCGCTGCCAAGAAAGTAGGTCTCATAGTACTAAATGATTCGAAAAAGGACATCTACCCAATACTAAGCGAAAAGAAGGCTTATCAAGTAGAGATAATTGGGTGGAGAAGCTGCAGGTGGAGCAGGTAGTTGGTTCGTTTGGTGGACCCGGAGGCCCTGGAAGTGACAATCTTCACTTCCAGGACACTCGGGAAAGGTTATTGGTTGCGCAGAAGTCTCAGCGCAGGGCGCTCAGGTTTAAAGAGAAAGTTTAGCCGCCTCTTCCACTTCTACCAGAATTCCCCCCGCCGCTATTGCTTCTGGAGGGGCTAAAGCCGCCTCCACTATTTCCACTGCTTCCGCGGCTGGGGCTGTCAGAACCCCTATTAAAGGAAGGACTTTCATTGCGGCTAGGGCGGTTTTCAAATCCGTTGTCGCGGGTAGTAGAGGGGCTCTGCCGACGCTCGGGACGAGCCTCTCGGGTAGGCCGGGCCTCTGGTTCGGAGCGGCGCTCTGGTGCAACCTCCCGGCTCGGACGACTGGAAGGGGTCTCGCGTTTTTCAGGACGTACTGTCGAAGGGCTACTGCGCTCCGGGCGAACTTCTGATGGACTACTGCGCTCCGGACGAACCGGTGCTACTTCTCTTTTGGGAGTTGTGCGCTCTACGTTAGACCGATCGCGCTGCACTTCGGGCGCTGCAACGGTTGGCTTCCTACTGTCCCCGCGAACACGCTCTACCTGTCCACCTTCTGGTTCTGCGTCACGGACGATGCGCCCATTAGGCCGTTGTAGCTCAACAGTGGCTCCTCCAGGGTTAGCGGTAGTGATGCGTCCATTGCGATCGTTAAATCGAGTGTACCCCTGGTCAATACCAGATCCCCCTCTTCGAGGGCCTGTGTAGGTGGACGGACGATAGCCCCCATCGTTATTCACCGGATTATTACCGTAATAATAATGGTGATGATGCTGTCCATAGTAAGGATTAAATCCATTCCAGGTCCAGTAAGGATCGTAGAAGAAATTGTTCACCACACAAGGATTGTACCAGGGATTACCCCAGGCGCTGTAATATCCCACTCCCCAGCCCCAAGTATTAAAGCCTGCATTCCAACCCCAAGGGCTGTAAGCATAAGGACTACCCCACTCGTTCCAACGGTTCCAACGATTCCAGCGGCGCCAACGGCGGTAAGACCAGTAATCATCCATCCCAACAACGTAAATAGAAGATCCGGGTAGGTAGTAGGGATCGTAAAAATATAGATCGGAATAAAAAGGATCGTAATAATCAGAAACCATCGAGCGGTTATGAAAACGACGAATCCGAGAACTATACTCGTAGGCATAATCATCCTCCTCGTCGTAGTAACCAGACTCATCATAAACAGAGGTCACCCCGTTTTCACTGTATGGGTCCGAATACGTCGTAGTCTCCGTGGTCGTAGTAGTAGTAGTGGTCGTCGTCGTACTAATAATCACCGGTGCAGTAGCGGGATTGTAGTACAAATCATCTTGTGCAAAAAGGGAGGTGGCGCCCAATAGAAAAGACACTGACAACCAAATGGAAGAAGGTACTTGAATTATGCTTTTCATGGCATCAATAGTTAAGTTGTAAAAGTGCAAAGATTGTAAAGACCTCTTTGTAGGGCAAATTTATTACCTTTGCAGCCGATTTTTTGGTTAAAATGTATTTAATTAGACAAGTGACCTACGTTAAAGTTTAAACAAGAAAACATTTTAAGTCAAAATATATGTTAAAATAATAATACAAAAATAAAAAAGACATTACAAAATGGCGAAAGAGATTACACCTAGGGCGGAAAATTACTCGGAATGGTACCTGGATATTGTACAAAAGGCCAGATTAGCAGACAATTCGCCCGTGCGGGGCTGTATGGTGATTAAACCGCATGGATTCGCCATTTGGGAAAAAATGCAACGTGCCCTCGACCAAATGTTTAAAGATACTGGCCACGTAAATGCCTACTTCCCTCTCTTTATCCCCAAAAGTTTTCTTAGCAAAGAGGCCAAACACGTAGACGGCTTCGCCCAGGAATGTGCTGTCGTTACCCACTACCGCCTAAAAACGGTGGGCGAAGACGACCAACGCCAAGTGGTCGTGGACCCAGAAGCCAAACTGGAAGAAGAACTCATCGTCCGCCCCACCTCCGAAACCATTATCTGGAATACGTACCGAGACTGGATTCAGAGCTACCGCGACCTGCCCATTCTGCTCAACCAATGGGCCAATGTGGTACGCTGGGAAATGCGAACCAGGCCGTTCCTCAGAACTGCTGAATTTCTCTGGCAAGAAGGCCATACCGCACACGCAACCGCCGAAGAAGCACTGGCAGAAACCCGACAAATGCTGGATGTTTACGCCGAATTCGCTGAACAATTCATGGCCATGCCCGTCATTAAAGGGGTCAAAACAGCTAATGAACGCTTCGCAGGTGCCGAAGAAACATTCTGCATAGAAGCACTTATGCAAGATGGCAAAGCACTCCAGGCTGGTACTTCCCACTTCCTGGGCCAAAACTTTGCAAAAGCCTTCGATGTAACGTTCCTGACCAAAGAAAACCAGCAAGAGTACGTCTGGGCCACTTCCTGGGGCGTCTCTACCCGCTTGGTGGGCGGCTTGATTATGACACACTCCGATGATGATGGACTCGTTCTCCCTCCCCGACTGGCCCCTATCCAGGTGGTCATCGTCCCTATTCCCAAACCCTCCGAGGAACTGACGGCTGCTGCAGAAAAAATTGCCAACGCCCTCAAAGCAAAAGGTATTTCTGTTAAAATTGATAACGATGACCAAAACCGTCCTGGGTTCAAATTCGCTGAATATGAGCTGATTGGAGTCCCCGTTCGCTTAGGCCTGGGCGCTCGCGACTTGGCTAACAATCAGGTGGAAGTAGCGCGTCGGGATACCAAAGAAAAAGTCAACGCCCCACTTGAAGGCATCGACACTTACATCGCGGATCTACTGGAAGAAATTCAACAAAATCTATTCAACCGAGCCAAAGAATACCGGGATGCGCACATTACCAAGGCAAATACCTGGGAGGAGTTCATCGAAGTGCTAGAACAAAAAGGAGGCTTCGTTTATGCCCACTGGGATGGAACCAGCGAAACAGAACAGGCCATTAAAGAAAAAACAAAGGCCACTATCCGCTGTATCCCATTGGACAACGACCTGGAAGAAGGAACTTGTATCCTGAGCGGCAAACCAAGCCAACGAAGGGTGCTTTTCGCAAAAGCATACTAATAAAAATACCATTATCAGCTTTTTCTGAAATCCACTTTTTTCAGCAAAAAAAACGCCTGCTGACTACACTCACTCCGCGAAATGACCTGCGTCATTTCGCGGTTTTTTTTTAAGATCGACTTTTGTGCAACAATCAACAAAACGTCGCTCAATTATGAAGAAGGTTTTAGTTCCAACTGATTTCTCCGAAAATGCAAAGCACGCACTCCACACCGCTGCTGGCATCGCTCAAAAGTTTGGAGCGTCTTTAAACGTAGTACATGCAAATGTGGAGGCCGCATATGTGCCGCCACTTGCAGAATACACCGGAGCAATTAACTTCGACATGATGGACTACGGAGCAGCCGCAGCGGAAGAATTGTTTGCCATCAAAAACCAACTGACCCAAACTCCCGGCTTGGAAGATTTAAAAATTGAAGCGTCCGTAGAAGAGGGTTATCTGTACAGTACCTTGGAAAGGGTCACCAAAGCAGAGCACTGCGACTTGATTGTGATGGGAACTAAAGGCGCTACCGGTGCAGTTGAGTTTTTCGTCGGGTCCAATACCGAGAAAGTAATTCGCACTGCAGCAGCCCCCGTTCTAGCAGTTCCTCACCAGTCGGGCGACTTCAAATTGCATAAAGTGTTGCTACCATCTACCCTTAAGGAAGATCAAAAGGCAGCTTTTGAATATTTGGCTAAATGGCAGAAACACTACGACTTCGAAGTAAAGGTATTATACCTCAACAACCCCGCTGGCTTTAGTGATGAAACGGCCATCGAAGCTGCCGCCAATGCCCTAGCCAAAACAAGTGGATTGAAAAAAGTAAGCACCTTCGTGAGCTCTAACACGTTCAACGAAGAAGCAGCTATCCTCCAGTTCGCTGCCTCCAATCAGGTCGACCTGATTGTCATGGGCACCCACCAACGCAAAGGATTGTCTCATCTGCTCTTCGGAAGCCTGACGGAAGACACCGTCAATCACTCTCCAGTGCCCGTTTTGAGCATCCCTATCCATTAGAAAATCCAACTCAAGAGTGCTGAGTTAGCGCCTATGAGGACCACGGAAAGAAGCATAAAGACCTTGCAGTGGTAAACGAACCCTGTAAGAGCGTACAAGAATAAATTGATGAAGGATTTCGTAAGCAGTCGCCGGCTGGCAGTAATGTCGCGCCGGCGATTTTTTTTCGGCTAAACTATCCGCTAAACCAACCTAGAAGATCCCTTTACCGCAATTTCCCCAAAACCATCTGAACCCTCCAAGTTATTAGTAATATAGAGCTACTCTACTCAAACAGCTCTTACCCCTGCGGAGTTCCCTCCATCTCCGGCTGCCACTTCCAACGCTTATGGCTCCAAAGCCAGTTGGCCGGCTTTTGACGAATAGTTGCCTCAATGGCACTCATCAGCTCTTGCGTTAGTGCCCCCGCTTCCAATGCAGCCGGTTCTCGGCAAATTTCCGAAAAGGTTAATTCGTAATAACCACGCTTAATCCGCTGAATTTCATACATAAAAACGGGGTAATTATTAGCCCTGGCAATTGCCTCCGTACCCGGCAGACAAGCTGTTGGCTGCTTGAAAAACCAGGCCGGAATGGCGGTTTTCCGATTGGAGGGTACTTGGTCAGCTACCAGGATAAAGACGGAGGGCTGCCCCTTGAACTCTTCTACCGAACGAAATGTATCCCGCATGCTTTTGAGAATTATGCGCCCGTCCCTGGATCTGTTCTGATAAAACCACCTGTCAGTGAGCGGATTGCTCAAAGGCTTGTACACTCCAATAGTATTTCCGTGAAAACCAGCAGCAATCGTCACTACCCCCCACTCCCAATTGTTGTAGTGCCCACCAGCCAACACCACCGAGCGACCTTGGTCCAGCACCTCATTCACCAGCTCATAATTAACATATAGAAACCGCCGATGAATTTCCGATAAGGGCATGGTTCCCGCTTTTAACGACTCTAAAATCAAATCGGTCAAGTTGCGATAGGATTCTCGAGCAATTTCAACCAGCTCGTGATCTGTTTTTTCGGGAAAACAACGCTTTAAATTGCTCAAAACAACTGCTTTCCGGTACCCAACCACGTTCATTAACACATACGACAGACCATCCGACAAAGGGTACAGCAACCGAAAAGGCACCCATCCAAATAATCCAACCACCAATCGGGTTAATAGGTAACTAATCCACTTTGCCATTTTTTCTATTTTCAAACAAATAATGATAATACATCTATTGAATACTTAGGTTAAAGCTTTTCACTTTCCAAAAGTTAGTGCGGACGATCCCAATATAAAATCCAGTTGCCTTCCGTATCAATCTTGTCTGCGCCCGGAAGCACTTGTTTAAACGTCCCCTCCAAGTAACGTTCTGCCAACACTAAGTCCCGATTAGTTCTAGAAAGTCGGTTTAATAACAACAGGCCTCCCGGCCGAAGCAAAGCAACACAGGCTTCTAAAAACGCTACCGTTTCAAACTCCTCCGGGGTTTCACTGTCCTGAAATAAATCAATTACGACCATGTCATACCGCTCGGAGCATACCTCCACAAATACCGCCGCATCCGCCACTACCATTTCAACGGGGCTTTTTAACCTGGAAAAGGTATACCGATCCGCTAAATCCGCAATCACTTCATCCCATTCCACTGCCGTGTAGTAATACACCAGCTGGTGCTTCTTTTCTAATAGGTAAGGAACGCTCCCCAAGCCTAAACCTAAAAGTAACACTTCTTGATATCCCCGACGGGCGGGTTCCAAGACCTCGAAGGCTTTGGCAAAGTTGTAGTATAAATCATCCCAAGAATAAATGGCATCGCCACTCAATAGTTGAAGCCGACCGCGATCCAATACCACGGTCAGTTCAGGATTTAACGGGGAGGAAGTAACTTCCAGCGTAAGTGGAGTAATATAGGAAAGCCAGCGCTTCCAAAGGGGGACCTCCATAGGTTGAATTAGAAAAAAAGGGTGAGTAGGAGCAACAGCGCTCCAACGCACCCTTCCAACGGATATCGAATTAAAGTTTACTTATTTTGGTGACCGTACTGGTCCCATTTCCTAATCGAACATGAACATAATAAAGACCAGCAGGTAGGCCTCTCAAGTCAATTTCCTGTACTTGCGTCGCAATAGCGGGAACCACCAAGGAGGTAACCAGAGCTCCGGTAGAAGACGTGATTGTTATCACCCCTTCTCGCTCTGACTTAATCAAATTCTTCACATACAATACCGAACGCGCTGGATTGGGATAAACAGAAACCAATTCTTCATCCCCCATCCGAAGCTCTATATACCGATCTACTGAGGTAGCCTGCGCACCATCCGGAGCACTACGCTGTATCCGGTAAAAATTGATCCCAGGAGAGGGCATCCGATCCAAATATTGGTAGCGATTAACCTCATTACCATTGAAGTAGGCGTTCATCTCAGCCAAATCCATCCAATTCGAGCCATCTTTAGAATGCTGAACAGTATAAGTAAAGGCCTCTGCCTCCAAACCAGTCTCCCAACTAACCTCCACCGATGAAGGGCCAAGAGCTTTTAAAGACAAGTCTTGAGCAAAACTGTTACACGTGGAGGAACCAATGGGTAGTACCGCCACAGTAATGATATTCGATTCAATGTACCGTTCGCAGCCAACTCGACGACACCTGCGCATAAAATAAGATGTTTCCGTCAAAGGACCTGTCTGTAAGTCCCGCTCCGTTGCCCCTGGGATTTCCACCCAAGTGGCTGGTCCCTGAGACTGCTTTTTAAACTCCATCCAAAGGTACTCCAAAGCGCCTTCCCCTCCTACTGGTGGAGCCACTTCCTGAATTCGGTTGGGGGTCTCTCCAAAACAAATGGTCTGGTTACAACAAATGGTACCTGGGAAAAGCAGGGGCTCACATTCCATGTGTATCCCTGCATCAATACATATATTGTTAGACTGCCCCGCCACAACGGTGAAGGGATCAGTGGCTCCCATCAGATCTGCATCGCTATCCAAGCACTCGTTTTGACCAACATCTTTAAATGTAAACTGGTAACCCGTTGGCAAGTTACTAAAGACGATTACATAGGTACCAGGCTCCACACAGTCAAACAGGTAATACCCCGTTGGCCCCGTTATCGTGGTGGCCACCACTACATCATCGGAAGTTCCAAAACTACCATCAGCCCCTTCTGTCGTTAAATTCACCACTACACCTGCAACTCCAAGCCCTAGCTCTACACCAGATTGAATACCGTTCTGGTCCACATCATACCAAACAAAATCACCAAGTTTTATATTTCCAGTAGCTTGTATGAAGATGGTGGGAACAACAGTACTACAGGAATTGGCATCTGTTACCGTCAAGGAGTAAACACCGGGTGGGACGTTGGATACTGTCGCCGTAGAATCTCCTGTGCTCCAAGCAAAATGGTATGGAGCAAGGCCCCCTGCTGGTATAGCCACTATAGTCGCTCCATTGTTGCAGTCAGCTGGTTGTATAATAGCTACAGAAGCACTCGGCTGTGTAGGTGGACTAATCTGGACCGAAGCGCTTACCTCACAACCATTCGCATCACGAACCGTAACGGTAGCAGTTCCCGGTGGCAGGTTCACAGCCGTAGCAGTTGTTTCGCCATTGGACCATACATAGGTAAAGGGAGCCAAACCTCCTGCCACCCCAGCCGAAGCAGATCCACCGCCCAAACATCCCGCACTACTCAAAACAATCGGATTGAGTACTGGGGCTGGGGTCTGTAAAATAATCACACTGTCTGTCCGCGTACACCCTAATGAATCCGTCACCGTAACGAAGTAGGTTCCAACCAGAAGCCCACTCACCGTAGCAGTACTGGCTCCGTTCGACCAGGTATAAGTATAAGGCGGCTGTCCGCTAGAAGCAACAACCTGAGCGGACCCACCCGCCGAACAGGTAGCGTTGGAAATAACCTGGGTAATAGTAACGGGTAATGGAATTTGGGTAATCTGAACATTGGCAACCCCAACACAGCCCGTGGTGTCCGTCACCGTAACCGAATAATCACCGGGAAGAAGCCCAGTAGCAGTAGGCCCCTGTTGTCCATTAGACCATTCGTATACAAATGGCGCAATCCCAACTGTCACTTGGGCAAATGCTACCCCTCCCGTATTGCAGCTGGCATTCGCCAAGGGGATCGCTGTTACTTCTACCGCCGTTATAGAAGGAATTACCACAATACCTACACCTGTACAACTATTTGCTACATCCGTAACCGTAACGGTATAAGTACCCGCCGGCAAGTTGACCGCTTGAGCGGTGGTCTGGCCATCTGACCAACTATAAGTGTACATGCCTGAACCGCTCACCACCGATATTAAACCGGAGCCATTGATGGTACAGCCCGCCGGGGCTACCACCGTACCATTAACGGTTAACGAAGAACCGGTACCGGTTACCGTTACCGTTACTTCTTCCTCGCAACCATTGGCATCCGTCACCGTGGCGGTATAAGTACCGGGCGCCAAGCCAGTAATGGTAAAATCCGTCAATCCATTTCCCCATTCTATATTATAAGGTCCCGTCCCACCGTTTGGAGTCACCACTACTGAACCAGTCGCAGCACAACTCGCCGGAGTAACCCCTACCGTGGTAGTAAGCTCTGTAGGTTCCTCCACTAGGAAGGTAAGGGTGCCCGCGCAGCCATTCACATCGGTCACCGTCACCGTATAAGGGCCCGGTGCTAAATTGGTGACCTTCATCGTTGTATCCCCATTGCTCCAGGCGTACAAGTAAGGCGCTGTGCCGGACATCGGCATCGCAATCGCCATGCCATCATTCGCCTCAAAACAAGTTATATGAATCGTACTATCCCCTATCCAGATGCCCTCGCTCGTGAAGGCAGTTACGTCTACCGTCCCCTCCGTAGTACAATTATTGGCATCCGTTACCGTAATCGAATAAGTGCCCTCTACCAAACCTGTAATGTTATCAGTGGTGGCACCTGTACTCCACAAATAGCTATACGGAGGAACTCCTCCATTCGGCTGAGCCCCCGCAGTGCCATCTGGCATTACATCGCAAATTTGGTAAGTACTAAAGAGCGTCACAGTTAATGCGACCGGCTCTAAAATGATAACCTCCGTTGTCGCTTGCAGCTGGTTATTATCCACTACCGTAACAACATACGTCCCAGCAGCTAAATTAGAAATGGTAGGCGTAGTAGCCCCTGTACTCCACTGATACGTGTAAGGAGCCGTCCCCCCAAATGCGACTACCGTCGCTATTCCATTTGTACCTCCGTGACAGGAAACATCTGTAGTACTATATACCAACGTCAATTGGGCCTTTGACAAGGTAGCCAGTCCCATCAGCAGGGTCAATAGTAAAGTTCTTGTGAAAAAAAGAAATGACGCAACGGTTCGTCCCATTAGAAAAATTTTTTCGATTTCGGTAAAAAAACATCCCCATGCAATGCAAAAGGATGATGTAGACGGTATTATAAACGAGATAGACAGGACAAAGTTAAGCGTATAAAATAAAATTCGGTAAAAAAAGGGCCTTTTTAATAAAACTACCCCTTCTAGTGTAGTAGATCCCACCATCAAAAAAGCCGCCTCATCATCATGAGGCGGCTAAATTACACAGAAGATTTATATAAAAGTTGTTCTACCAACCTGATGGCAGGATGTCCTTAAACAGCCTGCTTCGTAAAACGCAGTGCGTTTTAATACAGTTACCTGAAATGCCCAATTTGAAATGAAACTTGGTTTTTTGGAGACTACCTTTTAGTAGTTAATACGTTTGGGATGCACACAGGTGGAGGTATTCACAATAAAGGTTAATCATTAAGTACTCTTGAATAGTTCGGTCATACGATAAAGCACAGCACGCTTAAAACTTAGATAAATTCGCAGTCTTGAAGTATTTTTTCCACGGGCAATTCAAAAAGCCGTTAACCAAAACACCTCATCTTCTAAAGATTTCCACAAAGTAAAACACTTGCGCTCATATCCATCTCAACTAATTAGCGGTTGACCGCCCAGGCTGAGTAATTGACCGTTTTGACTTAGTATTTGGAAATCACGACTACCTAAAACTGGCAATAATCCCCCACTTTTTTAATGGTTAATGGTTAATGGTTAATTATTAATGGTTAATTATTAATGGTTAATGGTTAATTATTAATGGTTAATTACTAAAATAGGAGCCTGTTTAGAGCCTTTTTAGAAAGGTGTGTTAGAAGATCAGGGCAAAAAAAGATACTCGCGTGTGACAAAAACTAGGAAAAAATGGAAGGGATCTTCTGAAAAAGTCCAAAACGAGTCTAAGCCCATCAACAATTAACCATTAACCATTAACCATTAACCATTAACCATTAAAAAAGCCGCCCCATCATCTTGGGGCGGCTAGCTACGGCGGAAAGCGAATTACCACTAATTAATTGTTAAATTTTAATTGATAATGGTCAATTGATTCGGTTAGGTGTGCCAACCCAAAACAATTAACTCATTAAAAACCATTTACTTATTATTCTACTCTGTAAACCCATTAACAATTAACCATTGATAATTAACCATTGATAATTAACCATTGATAATTAACCATTGATAATTAACCATTAAAAAAGTGGTGCCCAAAATCCTGTGGCTCGAAACTAATCTCAACAT
>Ga0315902_10003686_pt1 | contig 22703 bp, 18 predicted proteins | sample LakEriMetagenome_9_FD_203523 | JGI IMG/M metagenome (GOLD analysis project Ga0315902, IMG submission 203523) | Freshwater fungal communities from buoy surface, Lake Erie, Ohio, United States - Buoy 12 MA117 | ecosystem: Environmental > Aquatic > Freshwater > Lake > Lake biofilm | place: USA... | reverse complement strand
AATTTTTAATGAACTTTTTTGATCCGGGAAACCTGCTGGTATGTAGCCAATTAATGCTGCTCGCTTATTCTTTTTTGCATCAGCAAACATCTCCTGCAGCAAAACACTCATTTACTAGGCAGTCCAAAGTACTCAGCTGCAGTTTGAACATCTTTATCACCACGACCCGAGAGGTTAATCAAAATTGTCGCATCTTTCCCTAATTCGTTACCTAGCTCCAATGCTCCCGCCAAAGCATGGGCGGTTTCAATAGCTGGAATTATTCCTTCTGATTTACATAATAATGAAAATGCATACATGGCCTGGTCATCTGTGATTGAACGATACTCGGCTCTACCAATGTCATTGAGATATGCGTGCTCTGGTCCTACACCTGGATAATCTAAACCAGCTGAGATTGAATGTGATTCAATTGTTTGACCATCTGAATCTTGCAAAACGTAAGAACGAGTACCATGAAGAACGCCAGGTTTACCTCCAGAGATTGTTGATGCGTGCAGCCCAGTCTCTATTCCCTTACCGCCAGCCTCTAAACCAATCAGTCGAACTGATTTGTCATCAATGAATGGGTGGAATATTCCGATTGCATTTGAACCACCACCAACACAGGCCAATACCGCATCCGGAAGTTTGCCGGTTAATGCCAATACTTGTTCACGTGCCTCAACGCCGATGATTCGCTGAAAATCTCTTACCATAGTTGGAAATGGATGTGGACCAGCGACAGTGCCTAACAAATAGTGCGTGGTAGCAACATTAGTAACCCAATCACGCATCGCTTCATTGATTGCATCTTTCAATGTTTTCGACCCTTGAGTTACAGGAACCACTGTTGCGCCTAGTAGTTTCATTCTGGCAACATTTAAAGCCTGACGCTTTGTGTCAGCCTCTCCCATATAAACAACACATTCAAGTCCAAATAAAGCTGCAGCCGTAGCGGAAGCCACACCATGCTGCCCTGCTCCAGTTTCAGCAATAATTCGTTTTTTGCCCATACGTTTTGTTAATAGTGCCTGACCTAAAACGTTGTTAATTTTGTGACTACCGGTGTGGTTTAAATCTTCACGTTTCAAAAGTATTCGAGCTCCACCTGCAAATTCGGAAAATCTCTTAGCATCGGTCAAAATACTTGGTCGACCCGTATAAGTCTTATGAAGCTCTGTTAGTTCAGCTTGAAATTTTGGATCTGACTGTGCGGATAAATGTGCAGCTGCTAACTCATCTAAAGCAGCGATTAAAGCCTCCGGTACAAATCGGCCACCGTAGGGACCAAAGTGCCCAATTAAGGTTGAATCTAAATCATCAATTTTTTTACCGGTAGACATGGTTGTAGTTTATTGGCTCTTTATCGGTTTAGAAGTTCTTTAATGGTATGAACTGGATTACCTGCTTTAACCAAGCTCTCGCCAATCAAAACTGCATTTGCGCCTAAACTCTCGACTAATGCAACCTGCTCGCGAGTACTAATGCCTGATTCAGCCACTTTTACAAGATCATTAGGTAGCTCAGGAAGAATAGACTCAAAAACCTTTTGACTAACCTCCAAGGTTTTAAGATTGCGAGAATTTACACCGATAATTTGCGCACCAATTTCTATAGCCCTCTCCGCTTCATTCAAGTCATGGATTTCAACAAGAACATCCATTCCTAACTCTATTGATAGTTGATAGAAATCTTTTAGTTGCGAGTTTGAAAGTCCAGCCACAATGAGTAAAATCAAATCAGCACCTAAGATACGTGACTCAAATACTTGAAATTCGGTTACTATAAAATCTTTTCTTAGCACTGGTAAATCAACTGCAGATCGGACAGAGACTAAATCAGCGATGCTGCCCTTAAATCTTCGCTCCTCTGTCAACACGCTAATCAGATCTGCTCCACCCTCTTGATATTTTGCAGCAAGCATCTTTGGGTCAGTTATTGATGCTAATTCACCTTTACTAGGCGAGGCTCTCTTTACCTCTGCAATCAATCGCATGCCGGGCTGTATCAGAGATTTATAAGCTCCACGCAATTTAGGTGCATTTTCAATCTGCTCACGTAATTGGGTAATTGGCACAGATCTTTTTTCGACATCTTCAATAACACCATCAATAATTGCTTTTAACACATTTGAGTCATTCATCTGTCGGGTCGACTCCTTCTGAGAGTGAGTTCCATTTACTTTGCGGCTTTTTTTCATATTTACTCATCGATCCTCGCTTACTTAAACGAAGGATTAAGAATGCTGCAATGAAAATGATAATTAAACTTCCGATTATTGAACCTTTCATTTAGCACCAGCCATTGCATTAGCTGTGGCAATCGCTCCCAAGACTGCTGCTGCCTTATTAATACATTCTTGATTTTCAGATGCTGGATCTGAATCTGCCACGATGCCAGCTCCTGCTTGAACATAGGCAACACCATCTTTGATCACTGCAGTTCTTATTGCAATGCAGGCATCGATATTTCCTCTGAAATCAAGGTACCCAATAGTTCCACCATAAATACCGCGTCGAGTTGGCTCATGCTCTTCGATTATTTGCATAGCTCTAGGTTTTGGCGCACCAGATAATGTGCCAGCTGGAAAAACTGAGAACAAAGCCTCTATTGGTGAAGTTTTCGGTAATAGTTTTCCAACAACTGTCGAGACAATATGCATTACATGTGAATATTTCTCAATTTGCATAAATTGAGTGACCTCAACAGATCCTGGCTTACATACTCTGCCCAAGTCATTTCTACCTAGATCAACTAACATCAAGTGCTCAGCCCGTTCTTTTGGGTCCTTCAGAAGTTCATTAGCGATTATTTGATCCTGTTTGCTATCTGCGCCTCGGGCTCTAGTCCCTGCGATTGGATGTATAACCACATCATCACCCGTCACCTTAACCAGTGCTTCTGGACTTGATCCAACAATTGATAAACCATCATTGAATCGAAACAGATACATGTACGGACTGGGATTTTGCTCACGCAGTACCTGATATAAATCAAATGGTTCAGCAATTGCTGGCATTGAAAATCTTTGTGACAAAACGACCTGGAAGGCTTCACCTGATTTGATCTCCTCTTTGATCAACTTAACCTTGGCGATATAACTCTCGTCTGTTGTATTTCGATCAAACTGTGGAGATTTACGGCCTTGCACATCTAGTTGCCAATCCTGAATCGGTCTTGCTAAATCTTCTTCCATTTTATTTAATCGCTCAACAGCATTTTGATATGCCCAATCCACTCGCTCTGAACTACCGTCCCAATTTATGGCATTAGCAATCAAGGTAATTTCACCAAGATGATGATCAAAAACTGCCAGATCAGATGTGAGCATCATTGCTATTTCGGGAATCGCAACATCATTTTTCGAATTGTTGGATAATTTTTCAAGGCGTCGAACAATCTCATAACTTAAATAGCCCACAAGTCCACCAGTAAGTGGTGGTAAACCCTCTATCTTTGGCGACTTTAGGTGTGCGGTTGAAATTCTCAGTGCATCAAGGGGGTCGATGTCAGTGGGTGCTCCAGCTGGCATTACTCCTATCCAAGTCGCCAATCCATTTGCTTCACTTAAAGTTGCCTGGCTATTTACTCCAATAAAGGAGTATCGAGCCCAGATGCCTGACTCAGCTGATTCAAGTAAAAAAGTTCCGGATCTATGATTTGTTAATTTGCTGTATATAGATAACGGTGTTTGGCTTTTATCAGTAACTTTTCTCGATACGGGAATTACATTGAAGTTGCGAGCATACTCTCGAAACTTATCCAATGATAAATCTGCATCTTCCACTTGCCTATTCTGCCGTAAGTAGACATCAGCTTGCACCGCTTATTTATAGCAAGTATCCAACGCCTCATTTAAGTTGATTTGGCCAGCATACAAAGCTTTTCCCACTACTACGCCATCAATTCCCATCTGACGTAACTTTGCTAAGTCAGTGAGCTTTCCAACTCCTCCACTTGAGACTAGTGATGCTGAACTCTTTTGCTGAATTTTCGAAAGCAGATGAAAATTAGGGCCGCTCATCGCCCCATCACTTTTATTATCAGTGACCACAAAGCGAGAACATCCAGCTGCATCTAATTCGCCTAATTTTTCCCAAAGATCACCAACTACAATCTTGCTTCCTCTAGAAACCAACATCTCATCAGATATATCTAATGAGATACATACCCGTTCTGCGTGTGACTGGAGAATCGATTCAACCCATGCCATGTTGAGCAATGCAGATGTAGCTAGGTTGATCCACTTTGCTCTAGTAGATAAAGAGCGGTTAAGAATTTCTGGGTTGGATATGCCGCCTGATAGTTGTGTGTCTACCACAGATGAGTTAATTAAAGTTGAAATCAAATCAAAATTATCGCCTGTCAAATAAGCAGCATCTAAATCGACTAAATGAATCCACCTACATCCAGCTGAGATAAATGAATCAATTACCTGCCTTGGCGTGCCTGTGTAATCATTTTTTGCAGAATCTAATCCTTGAGTAACTTGACCAGATTTAATATCAACGGCAGGTAAAAACTCAAGTGGCTTCATTTACCGCTCATACAACTAAACAATCTGGCCCTAAAACTGTTTTTAAATCTGCACTTAATCCGGGTGACGATGTCACTTTTAATGCCTCATCAAGTTTTAGAATAGTTTTTTTCTCTCCATCTATTAATCTCAAATGTACCTCTCTGGCGCCAGGATGTGACTTGAGAATTTCACTCATACGATCGATCACTGGTGGCGTGCATCGTGATGCCTCCATAGAAATAATTAATGGTCCAGTTGGTACTTGTTTCAAGTCTGGCAGAGTTAAATCTAGAGCTGAGATTCTAGGTGGCTCTTCGCGCTTATCAACTCGACCTCTAATTGCAACTATTCGGTCCTCCACCAGATTTACACCATGAGTTGAGTATGAGTTGGAGAAGAAAAGAACATCTACCGCTCCCTCTAAGTCTTCCACCGTCACGATTGCCCAAGGAGTTCCCTGTTTGGAAACTTTTCTTTGAATCTGAGTAATTAATCCGCCGATGTTCACTATTTGATCATGAGCTGCTTCAGATAATTGACTAATCGAAAAGTCAGCGATCGATCGCAAAATATGCTCCACGCCCAGCAACGGATGATCTGAAACATACAAACCCAACATTTCTCGTTCATAACTAAGCAACATCATTTTCTCCCACTCACTTTGTGGAATATCAAGATCTACCCCAGAGACTGCTGAACCAGAATTTTCTAACCCAAATAAATCAAATTGACCGATGGCTTCTGCCCGCTTGCTTTCAGTCACAGCATCTAATGCCTCTAAGAAGACCATCATTAATCCACGTCTTGTGTGATTTAACGAGTCAAACGCGCCAGATTTAATCAGCGATTCGATTGTTTTCTTGTTGCACACATGCGAATCAACCTTTGCCAAAAAATCACCAAAACTTAGATACTTACCCTTGGTTTTTCGGTTCTCTATTATTGATGCAACTACATTTTCTCCAACATTTCTAATTGCAGTCAGACCAAATCTAATATCCTTGCCACGTGGGGTATAACCAGAGTCAGATTCATTCACATCTGGAGGTAAAACCTTAATCCCCATGCGTCGACATTCATTTAGATAAAGAGCGCTTTTATCTTTATCATCACGAACACTAGTAAGAAGTGCTGCCATATACTCAGTTGGGTAATTTGCTTTCAAATATGCAGTCCAGAATGAAAGTAGACCATAACCAGCACTGTGGGCTCTATTAAATGCATAATCAGAAAATGGAATCAGAGTTTGCCAGAGTTTTTCAATGGCATCCTCTGAGAAACCATTGGCTTTCATTCCTTCTTCGAAGTGAACTTTTTCTTTATCTAGAATCTTTTTATCTTTTTTACCCATCGCCTTTCGCAATAAATCAGCTCGTCCAAGTGTGAAACCAGCCACCTTCCGAGCAATTGCAAGTACCTGCTCCTGGTAAACAATTAATCCATATGTGTCTTTAAGAATTTCATTTAACGGCTTATCTAGTTCCGGATGGATTGCCACCGGAACCTTGCGACCATTTTTATAATCTGCGTACTTGTTGTGTGAATCTTCACCCATAGGACCTGGTCGATACAAAGCTATAACTGCCGCTATATCTTCAAAACTGTCTGGTGCCATGGATCTTAAAAGTGATCTGATCGGCGCACTATCTAATTGGAATACACCAAGAGTGTCACCCTTTGAAAGCAGATCAAAGGTTTTTTGGTCCTTTAATGGCAATGTCTCTAAGACAACAGTTTTGCCTAAATTTTTCTCAATATTAATTAAGCAATCATCAAGCACCGATAAATTTCTAAGTCCAAGAAAGTCCATCTTAAGTAAACCAGTGGCTTCGCATGCCCCCATATCAAACTGAGTAATAATTGCGCCATCAGATTCTCGGCGATGAATTGGTATTACATCCAGTAACGGCTCCTTACTGAGAATGACGCCGGCAGCGTGAACCCCCCACTGCCTTTTTAAGCCTTCAATTCCTAATGCTGTATCGACGATTCGTTTGGAATCAGGATCTGATTCGTAGAGATTACGAAATTCAGATGCCTCGCCATACCTTTCATCATCCATATTGAAAATTCCTGATAGCGATATGTCCTTGCCCATTACTGAAGGTGGTAGTGATTTGGTTAAGCGCTCACCCAATGCATATGGAAAGCCCAATACTCGTGTTGAATCTTTTATTGCCTGCTTTGACTTAATCGTTCCATAAGTGATTATTTGTGCCACCCGGTCATCGCCATACTTAGTAGTTGCATATGCGATCATCTCTGATCGCCGCCTTTCATCAAAGTCCAAATCAATATCTGGCATTGAGATACGTTCTGGATTTAGAAATCTTTCAAACAACAATCCAAACTCAATTGGGTCTAATCCAGTGATACCCAAGGCATATGAAACCAAGGAGCCTGCAGCTGATCCTCTGCCAGGGCCAACTCGAATTCCAACCTTTCTTGCGTGATTACAAAGATCAGCCACGACCAAGAAGTAGCCGGGAAATCCCATCTTTATCATTACATCAAGTTCAAAGTTAAGTCGCTCTTGGTATTCGGCGCTAACTTGGCCATTTAACTTTTGAGTTAAACCCTTATTTGCCTCCTTAATTAACCAGCTATCCTCACTCTCCCCAGCAGGAACTGGAAATTGGGGTAATAGATTCTCTCCCTCACGCATTGTGGTGTCGCAGCGTTGCGCAATTAGAAGTGTGTTGTCACATGCTTGTGGAAAATCCCTAAATAATTCACGCATTTGTTTGGCAGTTTTTAAGTAAAACTCAGAATTATCAAATTTAAATCGTTTTGGATCAGCCAAGGTTGAGCCAGATTGAATGCACAGCATTACCTCATGAGCGGCTGCATCTTTATGGTGTGTGTAGTGCAGATCATTGGTTGCCAAAAGCGGCAAATTCAACTCTTTGCCAAGCTTTATCAAATCGCTTAACACCCGTTTTTCAATATCTATCGAGTGATCCATAATCTCAAGAAAGTAATTTTCGGCACCGAAAATATCCCTCATTTTTGATGCAGCGTTCAAAGCTTCTTTGTATGCGCCCATTCGTAATCGAGTTTGAATTTCACCTCCAGGGCAGCCCGTGGTTGCAATAATCCCTTTGGAGTACTTTGAAAGTAACTCTTGGTCCATTCGCGGCTTGTAGTAAAAACCCTCAAGAGAGGCAAGTGATGAGAGTTTGAAGAGATTTGATAAGCCCTGATTATTCTCAGCAAGCAATGTCATATGGGTGTATGCACCGCCACCGGAAACATCATCCTCTCCACCTTCAGCCCATTTGACTCTACGTTTATCAAATCTGGATTCTGGTGCGACATATGCTTCAATTCCAATAATGGGTTTTACCCCAGATGCTTTTGCTAACTTGTGAAATTCAAAAGCGCCAAAGACATTTCCATGATCTGTAATTGCAATAGCCGGCATCTCTTGCCGTGCTACCTCAGCGACTAACTCAGAAATTTTTGCAGCACCATCTAGCATCGAGTATTCGGTGTGCACATGAAGATGCACAAAACCCTCAGTGGTTTTTGTGGCTTCTGTTGAATTAGGCATGGGTGGTGAGATTACTACTGAGCGATATTTCTAGCGTGAAATATCTGAAAGAACCTCTAATGAGCGTGTCAGGTCGGCTGGATACTCGGCTGTGAAGGTAAGGCGCTGCCCATTTGCTGGGTGATCAAAACCAATCTGTTTGGCATGTAGCCAGGGCCTTGAGATATCTAATCGTTTCGCTAAGGCTGGATCAGCACCGTAGGTCAGATCGCCAACAAGAGGATGATGCAGAGCTGATAGGTGCACCCTAATTTGATGTGTGCGGCCAGTTTCAAGTTCAATTTCCAACAAGGTAACTGCTGGAAAAACTTCTATTGTTTTGTAATGGGTAATGCTTGGCTTGCCATTGGCTACAACTGCAAATCGATAATCTTCTCTTGGGTGACGATCTATCGGTGCATCAATTGTGCCCACAGTGGGATCTAAATGACCCTGTGCCAACGCGTGATACACCTTTGCAACTGTTCTATTTCTAAATTGATCCTTTAGATTTGCATAAGCAACTTCATTTTTCGCAACTACCATTAAGCCTGAAGTTCCAACATCCAGACGATGTACTACACCTTGGCGCTCAGCGGCGCCGGAGGTTGCAAGTTGATAACCAGCAGCAAATATGGCACCCACCACCGTTGCGCCTTGCCAGCCAGGGCTTGGGTGGGCGGCAATACCTACTGGCTTATCGATAACTATCAAATACTCATCATCATAAACAACTTTCAACCCATCTATTGGAGTCGCCACTAATTTAGCTGCAGTTTTAGCAGCTGGGAGCAAAATCTCTAATTGATCATTTGAACCAACTCGATCTGACTTGCCTACCGGTTTTCCTGAGATTGTTACTTCACCTGATTCAATTAAACCGACTACAACATTTCGAGAAAGCCCGAGCAATCTTGAAAGAGCAGCATCTACTCGTTCCTGATTTAAACCCTCAGGAATTGAAATGCTTCGAAGCTCACGATCACTCACTTTGAAGGCTCATTCTTACTAAAAGGAATATTTCGCCAACTAAGTATTGCAATTGATAACGCCGCACTAACCACAGCCATATCCGCAATATTGAAGACTGGCCAGTTTGGAATTTGAATCCAATCAACAACTTCACCTTGAAATGCCCCTGGATTTCTAAATATTCGATCAGTTAAATTTCCAAATATCCCACCTAGTGCCAGCCCAAGAGCCACCGCCCAGCCAGTTGAGGTAACTTTCCTTGCGTAGTAGAAAATTGATGCAGCGACGATCATGGCGAAAGATGACAAAAATATTGTTCCGCTACTGGCAAGACTAAATGCTGCCCCAGAGTTAAAGACCAGCTTTAACTGTAAGAAGTTCCCTAAAATCTGTTTTGGCTGACTAGTTAAATACTCGATAGCTAGAGTTTTTGTAACATAATCCAAGCCAAATACAATTAAAGCGGTAACCGCCAACCATTTTCGCTGAGTTAAGTTCAGCGTCGTTCCTCTTTCTGCTTACAGACCATACAAAGTGTTGCGCGTGGGAAAACTTGTAATCTTGCTTTGCCAACAAAATTGCCACACTCTTCACATTTGCCATAGGTTTTATTTTCGATACGCTCTAAAGCGCGCTCTGTTTGTTGCACCATATCTCGAGCGTTATAAACTAGAGACATTTCGTGCTCACGCTCAAAGGTTTTTGCTCCTGCATCGGCTTGATCATCGCCAGCACCAACACCTGCTGCCTCTACAAGATCTTCCATCTCGGCTTCAGCAGTTTCTAACTCTTTCCTTAATCGAACTAAGTCCTTGGAGAGTTCAACTTTGATGGCTTTAAGTTCAGCAGCACTCCAAGCATTCTCACCAGATTGAATCACTAGTGGCGCTGGTGCACCTTTAATGGGCTTTAGAGCTGCGGCTTTTTTTGATTTCAACACTGGCTTTGGAGGCGGCAACATAACTAATCGACGTTCTTCGACAACAGGCATAGCGTTGGCATTAGGAATTGTGGAGGTAACAGAAATAGTCGTGGAAGAACCAGATGTGGAAGTTTGAAGTTTTGCCGGAAAGGGTTTTCCAGGACCTTTTTTAAAGTTATTTTTTTTAGCCAAAGAAGGTTTTACGATATTTGGCGAACGCTTAGCCGCTTTTTTTGCTGCCTTTTTTGGTACAGCTTTTTTCGGTTGAGCTTTTTTGCTTACCTTCTTTAATGCCTTTTTCACCGAAGATTTAACACTCTTGCTTGATGATTTTTTTGATTTTGTCTTGATAGCCACGATACCCCCTGAAGGGGGAAAGGTTATGGCTTGGCCCAAGTAATTACCAACCGCCACCCCCGTGAGCAATACTCAGTCGAAGAAATGGATTGATCCCGCGTTAGAATGCGGGGTGGATATGAATAAGAAGCGCATAATTAATACCTTGCCTGCGCAAATTGATCTGCCCACAATGGAGCTAGGAATTTTAGATTTTTGGAGCCAAAATCAAATATTTGAAAAGTCCGTTGAGAATCGGAATGGCGCACCAAGGTGGAGCTTCTACGAGGGCCCACCAACAGCAAATGGAAAACCTGGCACCCACCACATAGAAGCTCGAGTATTTAAAGATCTCTTCCCAAGATTTCAAACCATGAAAGGTAAGCAAGTAATCCGTAAAGCTGGTTGGGATTGCCATGGTCTACCAGTTGAAATTGCAGTCGAAAAAGAGTTGGGCTTTGCTGGAAAGGCTGATATCGAAAAGTTTGGCGTGGCTGCATTCAATGATAAGTGTCGCCAATCAGTGCAACGACATGTTGATGAATTCACCGACATGACCAAACGAATGGGTTTCTGGGTGGATTTTGATGAAGCTTATTGGACTATGTCACCACAATACATCGAAAGTGTTTGGTGGTCTCTGCAGCAGATTTGGAAGAAAGGTTTGCTGGTTCAAGATCATCGGGTAGCGCCTTACTGTCCAAGATGTGGCACTGGTCTATCAGATCATGAGTTGGCGCAAGGATATGAAACGATAAAAGATCCATCGGTATATGTCAGGTTTGCCGCAACCTCTGGCAAGTTAGCCGAACTTAAAGCCAGTTTATTGGTGTGGACTACTACACCTTGGACATTGGTGTCCAATACCGCAGTTGCCGTAAATCCTAAAGTTGAATACCAGGTAGTTGAAGTAAGTATCGATGAGAAAGTTGAAAGATTAGTCGTCGCAACTGAGTTGGCATCAGTTTTGGGCGAAGATCGTAAAGTTATTGCAAAATTTATGGGAAAGGAGCTTGAACACACAAAATACACCAGGCCTTTTGATTTTGTTGAAATAAATGATGCTCATTTTGTAGTTCTTGCTGACTATGTAACAGTTGAGGATGGCACAGGTTTGGTCCACCAATCACCTGCTTTTGGTGCTGATGATCTTGAAGTATGTCGAAAATACAATCTACCGGTAGTTAATCCGATAACTCCTGATGGTCATTTTCAGAAAGAAGTACCGCTAGTAGGTGGCATTTTTTTCAAAGAGGCAGATAAGGCGTTAATCAAGGACTTAAAGAGTCGCGGTTTAATGTTTAAAAGTTCACAATTTGAACACTCATATCCGCACTGCTGGCGCTGCCATACCGCTTTGATGTACTACGCACAACCTTCTTGGTATGTAAAAACTACTGCAATTAAACAGGAGCTGCTAAGAGAAAATTCAAAAACTAATTGGCACCCAGAGACTATAAAAAGTGGCAGGTTTGGTGACTGGCTAAATAACAACATTGATTGGGCTATCTCCCGTAATCGTTATTGGGGCACTCCCTTGCCAATCTGGAGATGCGAGAATAAACATGAGATTTGTGTTGGCTCACTTGGTGAGTTAGGAAAGTTATCGGGTCAAGAGTTGAGCAACCTGGATCCACACCGACCATTTGTCGATGATATTAAATTCCCTTGCGCGGAGTGCTCCCAGAGCATGCAAAGAATTCCTGAGGTTATTGATTGTTGGTATGACTCTGGTGCGATGCCATTTGCCCAATGGGGATATCCGCATCAACCTGGCTCTGTTGAGGAGTTTAAAGCTGCATATCCAGCTGATTTTATCTGCGAAGCGATTGATCAGACTCGTGGTTGGTTTTATACCTTAATGACTATCGGAACATTAGTTTTTGATCAGTCCTCTTACAAAACAGTGTTATGCCTTGGACATATTCTTGATAAAGATGGTCGCAAGATGAGTAAGCATCTGGGCAATGTATTGGAACCAATGCCTTTGATGAATCAGCATGGTGCAGATGCAGTTCGTTGGTATATGTTGGCAGCTGGCTCTCCATGGAGTGCAAGGCGGGTAGGACACGAGGCTATCTCTGATGTAGTCCGCAAATCGCTTTTGACTTATTGGAACACCATCTCATTTTTCACTTTATACGCAAATGCAGCTGATTTCTCAGTATCACACCTTTCCAAGGATTTAACACTGATGGATAAGTGGATACTCTCTGAATTGAATAAATTAATTGCGGGCGTAGATACTGCACTGGAGAACTTTGATTCCCAACAGGCAGGAGCATTACTCTCTTCCTTCATCGATGATTTATCTAATTGGTATGTTCGAAGATCTCGTCGAAGGTTTTGGGATGGCGATCAAGTAGCTCTTAACACTCTTTACATTTGCCTTAAGAACCTAACCTTGTTATTGGCACCATTAGTCCCATTTATTTCAGAACATGTTTGGGTATCTTTAATCAAGGTTGCTGAATCTGATCAATCTGAATCTGTCCACTTGGCATCCTTCCCAGTTGCAGACACCAGCTTAATTGATGAAAAATTATCAACTGCTGTTGCTCTTTCTCGCCGTCTGGTTGAGTTAGGTAGATCAGCCCGCGCTGAATCTGGAGTAAAGATTCGCCAACCATTAGCCCGCGCTCTAGTTTCAGCTCCAGGGTGGGAGCAGATCTCTGAGGAGATCAAAAATCATATTGCTGAAGAATTAAATATTTTAAAGCTTGATGGGATTCATGTTGCCCAAGCAGATTTAGTAGATATCTCCGTGAAGGCAAACTTTAGAACTTTAGGCAGCAAATTTGGCGCTGATGTTCAAGTAATAGCTCAGGCGATCGCTACGGTAAATCATTCTCAAATGGTTAAGAAGCTTCGAGAGGACAAAACCTTTAAGTTGCCAGTAAACCTTTCTAATGGTGCTACAACAGTTGAGATTGAGATTGATGATTTGGTGGTCACTGAAACTCCACGAAGTGGCTGGTCTGTTGCCTCTCATGCCGGTGAGAGTTTGGCATTGGACTTAGCCTTAACTCCAGAGCTAATTGAGTCTGGTTTAGTTCGGGAGGTTATTCGGGCAATCCAAGAGGAGCGAAAACGTATTGGATTAGATGTCAGTGATCGAATTACGGTGAACTGGAATGCGCCAGAGCAAGTAGCAAAGGCAATTTCCTCTGCGAAGGAGGAGATTGGGGCAGAGGTACTAGCTACTAAGTTTAATCAACAGACAGGTGAGAATAATAGTGATAATGAATTAGGGCTTTGGCTAAACCTTGTAAAGAACTAAAGAATCATCACCAAACGCATCAACAGCTGAACTACAAAGAAAACTACGATAAACGATAGATCAAGTGAGATCCCACCAAGTCTTAATGGTGGCACAAATTGTCTTACGTAACTAAGTGGCTTATCTGTCACTGAATAAATCAGTTCTGCCAGAGCAAGCAAAACCCCTCGTGGTCGAAAATCTGGTTTGAATATACGGATATAGTCAAGAATTAATCGACCAATCAATGCGAGCAAAAAAAGATTAAGCAGCCAGTAAATTGCGTTTTGTATTGAGGACATCAGAAAAAATTAAATCAGCTTTGATTAAAGAAACTTGCCTGCGCTGCTGAATTCTTATCCTCTACACTGACAGATACATTCGGTGGCGTCAGCAAAAATACCTTTGGAGTAACTCTTTCAATACTGCCATGGTGACCAAAAACTAACCCGGAAGCAAAATCTACTAACCTCTTACGCTCGCTCTCTTCCATGTCACTAAGATTCATAATTACAGGTTTGCCTTGACGGTAATGCTCACCAATTAATCTCGCTTCACTGTATGTTCGCGGAGTTAGAGAAATGATGTGATCCATAACTTTGTTTGACTCAGCGTGTGGCAACAGTTCAACATTTGATTTAGCAACCGGCTTGGAAGCTGATCGAACCAGACGTGGTGCTCGTTCAGTTAACTGATTATTCCCATGATCAACCTCGTCCTCATCCATCAAACCGAGGTAACCAGCAACCCGCTTAAATGCACTAGCCATGGCTTAAATCTATTTGATCGGCGGACGATTACCGAGTATTGAACTGCCAATTCGAAGATGTGTCGCTCCATATGAAATGGCCGCTTCATAGTCACCACTCATCCCAGCCGATAGGTATTTGGCATTTTTGTACTGGGTTGTAAAACTCTGATGGATTTGCTGTAGCCGGGCAAAGGCGGGCTCTGCTGGCTGGTCAACTGGTGCAACTGCCATTAAACCTAATATCGAAATATTTGGCAGGAGTGATATCTGCTCTGCAAGATCAAGCAATTTCTCAGGATCAACCCCGCCGCGAGATTCAACTGGAGTGTCCAAAGAAACTTGAATAAATATTTTCATAGCTTTATTAATTGAATACTCTGAAATTTTCTGGGCATGACGATATTGATCTACTGAGTGAATTACCGATGCCCATGAGCATATTGATTTCAGTTTGTTGCTTTGAATCCCACCTTGAAAGTGCCAGTTAATATCACTTGGAAGTTGGGCCGCTTTTAAGGATGCCTCTTGATCACGGTTTTCGCCAAACTGTCTAATTCCTAGAGAATAAAGGGTCTCTAGATCTTCATTTGGAAATGTTTTAGTAACAGCAATCAGCGTCAGATCATCAAGATTTCGATCATACTTAAGAGCTGCTGCTTTAATGCTCTGCTGTACCTGCGAAAGTTTTCTTGCAATCTCATCAGCTCTCTTCATAAGCTAATTACCCCAGCCTGCCTACCAATTTCGCCAGAGGCTCGGTGGGAGAAGTAATCGGCTAACTCCTTTGTGCAAAGATTTAGATTAGTCAGGGAAATTCCAGGTAATTGCTCAACTAACCCCGCATATAAATTTAGATAATTACTCTTTTCCGCCGCAGATGGGTGATTAGCTCCAACCTGTGCATATAAATCTGGACCTACCTCATAACATTCCCCGCAAATATGTGGACCCACCACGCCACGTATTTCACCTGCACCAAGTTTGCGCATCTGCTCAACAGCATTAATCGCTACCTTATTCACTAATCCTTTTCTTCCTACATGCACTGCAGCGACGACCTGTTCTGAATACATAAGCAAGGGCAGACAATCAGCCACTCTGACTGCAAGGGCTATCTCTTTACTACTCGTAACTAAGCCATCGGCAATTGGTGCCTGTGTTGGACCATCAATTACAACTACCTCATCACCATGAACTTGCTGCATTACCTGAATTGGTTTGCCAATTAATGTAGACAGATGAGAGAGATTCTCACTGGATAGTGGATCAGCTAGCGAACCGAACTTTCTTGAGGTGAAGAGCAGTCGAGCCATAACGGCTACTACCGCATGAAATCAGGGATATCGATCTCATCTTCTGCAACTAGATCTTCAAATGTAATCCGTTTTCGAGGACGCTCAGCACCATTAACATTTAAGTCCAAGGCAACTGCTAGTGGATCATTCGCAGCAATTGGATCCGCTTCCCCACTTAAGGAAGCGGCATCAATTACTGGCATCACTACTCGCTTAGGTTGACCGCCGTCAAAGCCAGCCGCAATCACAGTTACCCTAACCTCATCCCCCAATGCATCATCAATTACTGTTCCATAAATAATATTGGCATCTGGGTGCGCTGATTTTGCTACCAACTCAGCCGCCTCTGAAATTTCAAACAAACCAAGATCTGATCCACCTGCAATTGATAACAACACGCCATGTGCACCATCAATTGATGCCTCAAGCAGTGGGCTGGAGATTGCTAATTCAGCAGCACGAATTGAACGTGCCTCACCTCGAGCTGATCCAATTCCCATTAATGCTGAGCCTGCACCCGCCATCACACTTTTCACATCTGCAAAATCTAAATTAATTAAGCCAGGTGTGGTTATCAAGTCAGTAATTCCTTGAACACCTGAGAGTAGAACTTGGTCTGCAGTTTTGAATGCTTCTAAAGCTGAGATGGATCGATCAGATATTGCTAACAGACGATCATTTGGAATTACAATTAAAGTATCAACCTCACCTCTTAAATTTTCAATTCCCTCTTCAGCTTGTGCAGTTCTACGTTTACCTTCAAAGGTAAATGGTTTAGTTACCACACCAACTGTCAGCGCACCTAAATCCTTGGCTACTTTGGCAACAATCGGTGCGCCACCGGTACCAGTTCCACCACCCTCACCTGCGGTAACGAAAACCATATCTGCACCGCGCAACACCTCTTCAATTTCATCTATGTGGTCTAACGCAGCTTGGCGTCCAATTTCCGGTGCGGCTCCTGCACCTAATCCACGAGTCAATTTTCTACCAATATCTAATTTCACATCAGCATCTGACATTAACAATGCTTGTGCATCTGTATTAATGGCAATGAATTCAACACCTTTTAAACCGACATCAATCATTCGGTTAACAGCATTAACGCCGCCGCCGCCGATACCAACAACTTTGATAACAGCTAAATAGTTTTGCGGTGTTGCCACTTTTTGCCTCTTCCCTAGCCCTAAATCTCAAGTTGAGAGTTAAAGTTATGCTTTTGTGATTACGCAAAACTAGGCATTAGTGACAAGGCAATCAAACACCGACACGACATTTACTGCATTTAATATTGCAATCAATATCTTGCAAATACCCAGAAGAAATCTACCAATTCCAATTTATTTCAAGGGCTCTATTTCACAATAGGTGCATCTGGCTGAGATAAATCGACCTGCGAAATGGCCTTATTTTCCGGCAATTTCAATAGGGCTATCAGAACTGAAAACTTCTGATCTATCTGCTCAACCGTACCCCAGTTAATCCGCACCGCTCGATTATTGATTGCCGAATTCATCAGGATATAGCCTGCTTTAGTGATTGAAATTTGGTCTAACTCAGCAATTAAATACTCTAAATCAGCTGGAATTTTTTGTAATAACAAGGCGACATCGGAAAGATCTTGCTGGGCATTGTTGGCACTGGAGATAAGAGGCAGTTCAGATTGATTTTGCTTTTGGGCTACTGATGTGGGAGTAAATAAAGAGCCTGAGCTATCAAAATTTACAATACTATTTTGATTAGTTAGGGCCCGGGCGATTGCTACTCGTTCAATTACGGAAATAGTAATACTGCTGCTAGCCCAATTACGAGAGACATCTACATTATCTAGCCAATCTAAATCCGAAAGTGTCCTCTCTATTGATCGAATGTTAACCCGAGCTAATTGATCTCCCACATTTGGCGCTATGCCTTGCCTAGTTAGCGTGCCAAGCAAAAGTGAGTTTTCGCTGCTGCCTTCAATCTTGATCTCCTTAACTGTAAAAATAGATGACCAACCAAGTAAATAGGCCGAAGCGGAGGTTGTGGTTAAGAGTGTTAGCGTGATGACTAAACCTTTAAATCTTTTGTTAACCTTTAATGCCATAACGAAAATTAACGATTTGCTAGCGCTTGCAAAATAGGTTCGCCTAGAGAGCTCACATCTCCAGCGCCTAAGGTAAGGATTACATCACCAGGCTTAGCCATACTTGCTACTTCATTAACAACTTCAATCATAGAAGGCTCAAACTTAACCTGCTTTGGACTCATTGATTTTGCAATAAGTAATGATGAAACACCAGGTAGCGGTTTTTCACTCGCGGCATAAACCTCAAGTAAATAGGTGAAATCTGCTGACCCCAATGCGGTAGAAAACTGTGTTGCAAATGCTGCGGTACGGGAGTATCTATGTGGTTGAAAGATGACAATTACCCTCCCACTCTGGGCGAGGTTTTTCGCTGTTTTTAGAGTAACCGTGACCTCAGTTGGATGATGACCATAATCATCAATTACCTTTACACCACCAACCTCACCTTTTAATTCAAACCTACGCTTTGTTCCAGTAAAGCTGGCTAAGCCATCTAATACCTTTGTCTCACTGCCTCCTAATGCACTTGCTGCAGCAAAGGCTGCTAGGCCATTAAGAAGATTGTGCTCACCAGATACTGCCAAATTCAACTCTCCCACCTTGCGGCCAGTACTAGAAACCACAGATGATGAACCTTTGGGGGCTAAGTGAATTTTATCAATTCTAAAATCATTACTGGAGCCTTTGCCATAGAGAAGGATCTGCAAATCAGATCTTTTAATTCGCTTTATTAGGGTATTAACACCGGCATCATCTCCACATGCAACTAAAAATCCACCCTGCTGAATTGAACTTACAAATTGCTCAAAAACGGCGAAAACGGCATCTTCGTTAGGGAAATGGTCAACATGATCAAGTTCAATGTTGGTAATAATCGCGCCAGTGGGTTTATATGCCAAAAAAGAGCCATCGGACTCATCAGCTTCGGCAACAAATATTTTGCCCGTACCGCTGTGAGCATTGGTGCCTGCAGTGTTTATCGTGCCACCAATGGCAAATGAGGGATCCAATCCAGCTGATTGCAACGCAACGGTTAGCATCGCAGTGGTTGTGGTTTTGCCATGAGTACCGGCAATGGCTACCGATGTTGATTCCGACATCAACCAAGCAAGTGCTGTGGCTCGAGCAATAACTGGTAACCCCTTTGCTTTAGCTGCCACCAACTCTGCATTACTTTCATTTATTGCCGATGAGATGATTACCATTTGAGCATCTCCTAAATTTTCAGAGGCATGACCAATAAATATCTCAGCTCCTAAGGCTTTTAGAGAGGTAAGCATGGCGGAATCACTTTTATCGGAACCTGAAATGGAAAACCCTTTCGCCAGCATGATTCGAGCAATTCCACTCATGCCAGCCCCACCAACTCCAATAAAGTGAATCTTTAATTTCGCAAGATCCGTTAAGGAATAATCAGTTTTCGTACTCATTTATCCTTTTCTACACAATCAATAATTTGGTTTCCAATAATCTCACTTGCCGAAAACTCACCCCGATGAATAGGTTTAAAGTTGCTCGCTTTACGCCAAATTTCATCCCAATTACTTATCAGCCAATCAGCATTAAATTTGTTATCTGCAATCAGCTCCGCAGCCCCTGCAGACTGTAGGTCAAATGCATTGGCAGATTGTTCACCATTTCCAATTGGTAGAGGAATCAAAATTGCGAACTTACCAACGGCTGCAAGTTCAGCACAGGTAAGTGCTCCACTTCTTGCGATAATCAAATCTGCTGCATGGTAGGCCGAAGACATATCATCTATATAAGACAACGGCAGGTAATTCTCTGTTGAGGTTGGCAGTGCATTACTGCGGCCCACCGAATGGACAACCTGCACCCCTTTTTCTGTAAATGCCGACAGCGATTGCAAAATAGCTTCATTTATGTGACGTGATCCCTGGGATCCGCCAAAAACAAGGATGGTTGGCTTACTTTTAGATAGATTCCATTTTTCCAACTGATTATTTCTGATTAGGGCGGATTGCTCGGGGGATAAATTCGCTGCAGCGATGATTTCAGCTCTGATTGGCATTCCGCTCAATTTAGCCTTGCGCCATCTGCCAATCTTTTTTTGGGTTCGAGTAAAGGCTATGAATATTTCTGAAGCAAATACTGCTCCTAATCTGTTAGCCCAGCCTGGAATCGCATTTGCTTCATGAATAAAAATGGGTTTTCGTAATAGCGCAGCAGCTAGATAAATTGGTGGGCAGGCATAACCACCAAAACCGATTACCAAATCAGTCTCACGGCACACTCTGATTGCCTTCAAGGTAGCAAAAATAATTTTGATGGGCCAGATCAGGGTGGCAGGTGTAAATTGTCTTGGCATTAAAACCTTTGGAATGTGCCTTAATTCAAAACCTGCTTTAGGAACAAGCTGGTTTTCTAATCCATTTTTTGTGCCGACAAAGGTTAACTCCCAAGTAGGCTTCGCATTTTTTAACCAAGTTGCCACAGCAAGGGCTGGCTCAACATGCCCGGCAGTACCACCGCCTGCAAATAATATTTTTTTTCTCACTGGCTCAACTTTCGCATCCGACCGGCCTTAATGCCCTCTGATATCTCTGGTGTGCGCCGTGCTACACCCAATACAAATCCGATCGCAATTAAATTAGCAAGTAAAGAAGAGCCGCCATAGGAGATCAGTGGCAAAGTAACGCCAATTACCGGTAAGAGTGAGGTGACAGAACCAATATTTAAGGTGATCTGAGCAATCAACCAGCAGGCAATTCCGGCACAGGCATACCTGGAGAAGTTATCGCGGGTTTTCAATGCAACTCTTAAGATCGAATAAATCAATGTAGCGTATAAAGTTAAAACCAAAAGCGAACCAAGCAATCCTAATTCTTCGCCAATTACTGAAAATATGAAATCAGTATGTGCCTCTGCCAAATTCGCCCACTTTTGTTTACTTGCTCCCAGTCCACTTCCCCACAGCCCACCACTAGCCAGGCCCATGATGCTGTGGGCTGGTTGCCACCCAGCAAACTTGTAAACTCTTTCATCAAATGGATCAAACAAAGCCACAAAGCGATTCATCCGATATGAACTAGTCAAAACCAAAGCTCCGCCGACGACTACTCCACACACTCCAATACCAATAAAGTATTTGAGCGGTGCTCCAGATATAAACAAAATTCCGGTAAAAATAATAAAAAGCAAAAGTGCTGTTCCTAGATCGCGTTCTAAAATTATCAATAATTCAACTAAAATCAAACCAGGAAATAGTAATTTCACGCTCGATTTTTTGCCGGCAACCTCACCAACATTTCTAAGTTGCACCGCACACCAAAGGATCAAAAGAAATTTAGCAATCTCTGATGGCTGCAATGTAAATCCTGCGATCTCAATCCAGCTGCGATTGCCATTTCTGTTCTTTCCTAAGCCAGGTATAAATGGGAGTAAAAGGATGACAATGGTGAGGCTAAGTCCCAATCTAGCAATCTTTGGCCAAACACTGCCGTGTACTCGAAAAGCCCAGTAAAAAGCAAAGGATCCAAGACCAAGGAAACTTAACTGTCGAATAAATAATGTGTAAGCATTACCATTCTCCTCCAATGAGGTAACAGTTGAGGAGGATAAAACCATAACCAAACCTAAAGCTGATAGAAATACTGTGCTCCAGATTATTAAGTAATATGGAAGCTCAGGCTTTATTAAAAATTGAGATTTTTTCTCAATGGTCAAATTGCTGCTCATCTCACACCATCGCTTTCACGGCATCAGAAAATGATTGACCCCGATCAACATAGGATTCAAATTGATCCATGGATGCACAAGCTGGCGCTAATAAAACTGTATCCCCGGCCGTTGCGATCTGTTGTGCTTGCCTTACCACCTCTATCATCAACTGTTTTCCGTCACTTTTTTTATCAATCCGAATTATCTCGGTGTTAGGCGAGTATTTTGCGAATGCATCTGCAATTATCTCTCGATCCTGCCCTATCAAAATCACCGATTTGATTCGGCTTGCTGCGCGTTGCACCAATTCATCCATGCTTGCACCTTTTGCCAACCCGCCAGCTATCCAAATAACGTTAAAGTATGAGAGCAACGAAGCGATGGCGGCATGTGGATTTGTTGCCTTTGAATCATCGATCCAGCTGATCTCATTTTTACTTAGCACTAACTCCATTCGATGATGATCCGTTGAAAAGTTCTTTAGTCCCTCTTTTATTGCAGAGTATGAAATTCCTAGCGAGAGCGCTAGAGCTGCTGCCGCCAAGGCATTCAAAACATTGTGTGGCACAGTTGGTATTACATCAACAATTTCAGCGATCTCATGTGCTTCAGCAGAGGTAGGTGAAAATGCTCGATCAATAAGAAGGTTTTCAACTACTCCCAGCTCTCCAGGTGATGGAGTATCAAGTGAAAACCAAGTTACTGAATTACTTTTTACACGTTTAAATAACTCTCTATCAGATTTGTTAACAAATGAGTTTTTGCCATGGCCTAGCAATTTAAGTTTGGCCGCAGCGTAACTTTCAAAGCTTCCGTGCCAATCAATATGATCCTCAGCGATATTTAAGATCGCTACCGATTCATACTTTGGCAAATCACTCCACTGAATTTGAAAAGATGATAGCTCTAAAGCCAAAATTTCATAAGGTTGATCACGAACTACTGACTCAATAACAGTCTGTCCCACATTGCCACAGGCTGCACCATTTATCTTTGCACTTTTGAAAATTGACTCAACCATTTTTATAGTTGTCGTTTTGCCATTTGTACCAGTTACTCCCACCCATCGTTGGTTAGGGGCCAGCACCTCTTTAATCCTCCAAGCAAAATCAACCTCGCTGATCATCTCTACCCCAGCCCGTTTCAATTCCACAATTACAGGGTGGTCCATACGCCAACCCGGTGAGATCACTGCCAGATCAATCTTGACCGGAATCTGATTAACCACATCTTTAGCAGGTTGAGCTTTCTCATCAAATAAAGTTGGGATAGCGCCAAATTTTTTTAGTGCCTTCTCCACAGCTCTGCCAGTTACTCCAGCTCCAACCACCAAGCATTTTTTTCCTGACAGATCTGATACATAACTCATATCAAGAAGCAACCCAT
>Ga0315902_10003683_pt1 | contig 22737 bp, 13 predicted proteins | sample LakEriMetagenome_9_FD_203523 | JGI IMG/M metagenome (GOLD analysis project Ga0315902, IMG submission 203523) | Freshwater fungal communities from buoy surface, Lake Erie, Ohio, United States - Buoy 12 MA117 | ecosystem: Environmental > Aquatic > Freshwater > Lake > Lake biofilm | place: USA... | reverse complement strand
ATGATTTGATTTGCGTAGTGTTGTGGATATGATTGCGCGTTGTCCGGTGTGGTGAAAAACTGTTGCGAAAATGTGACTGGTGTCAGCGAATCAGGGAGGACGAATGGGGACGTTGGATCGAGTGAGTCGGGACGAAAAGGAGGCGAACCCGTCAGGAGATGGGTTGGCCCGGGAATTCAGCGGCGATCCGAGTCACTTCGACTTCTGGCAGGCGGGAATTCGCCGGTGTCTGTCCCGGTCGTCCCGGGATCGCGGCGAATTGATCCAGTCCCTGCTGGTCGAATTGGCGTCAGAATTTGGCGCGCGCTGGGCAGCACTGCTCGAATTGAAAGAGGCCTGGAATCCTGTCGCAGAATGGGGCCGACGCCCGGTCCTTTCCACTCTTGAGGAGTTCCTCTCTCAAGTCTGGTCCCGTCAAACTTCCTCCCGCTGCAGTCTGCGATCCGGGGGGGGTGAGCAGACCGTGTGGGCGGCCAGCCTCGAAAGTTCTCCCGAGAGTCGGTCCCCCTCCCTGCTGGTCCTGCTGGTGCCGGGAAACATTGACTCGCTGTCGGAGCATGGGCTCGCCCTGCGCTTTCGGATGCTGCTGACCGTTCTGGATCTGTTTGATGAACAACTGGCCCATCAGGTGAAGGAGGACCGATGGCGGGAGATTCTCGCCGTCTCAACGCAACTCGCGGGTTTGCCGGATGTGTCGACTGTCCTGAGGTCCCTTGTCGAGTCCGCCGCGCGGATGCTCCATTGCGAACGCGCCAGCCTGTTCCTGTGGGATCGCGAACACCACGAACTGATCGCCTGCCCGGCACTGGGACTGGAAGGAGAGTCGCTCCGGATTTCCGACGATCAGGGGATTGCCGGCGAGTGCGTCCGAACTGGCCAGGTGATCCAGTCGGAAAATGTGCACGCCGACACTCGGTTTGATTCGGGTATCGATCAACAGACCGGTTTTCGCACCCGCAACCTGCTGTGTGTCCCCGTGATGGATGTCCGCGGAGAGTGCCTGGGAGCCATCGAGGTCCTCAATCGCAAAGTGGGAATCTTTGGCCCCCTCGATGTCGAGACCTTGCAGGCACTCGGACGACACGCCCTGGTGACACTGCAGAATGTTCGGGAACGCGAGCGATTGCTCCGCAGGCAGCGACTCGGGGGCGAGGATGGAGGGGGAATCCCGTTGATCGGCCAGAGCCCCGCCATCGCGGCCCTGCGCGAGACAATCGAGCGCCTGGCGCAGACCGACCTGCCGGTCCTGGTCCTGGGGGAATCGGGCACTGGCAAGGAAGTGGTTGCCCAGTCATTGCACCTGCGCGGACCAAGGTCAGAGCACCCCTTCATTGCCGTCAATTGCGGCGCACTCCCCGAAAACCTGTTGGAAAGCGAGCTGTTCGGGCATGAGAAGGGGGCCTTCACCGATGCCCGGGAGACCCGCTTGGGGAAATTCGAATTGGCCGAGGGGGGGACCCTGTTTCTCGATGAGCTGGCCGATCTCAGCCTGGCCGGACAGGCCAAGCTGTTGCGCGTTCTCGAACAGCGGGAGATCACGCGTGTGGGGGGAAGCCGGGCCATCCGGGTGAATGTTCGCATTGTGGCGGCGACGAACCGTCAGCTTCAGCAGGCTGTCCGTGAGAGGCGATTTCGGGATGACCTCTATTACCGCCTTGCCGTGGTGACGGTCGAACTTCCCCCCTTGAGAGACCGGTTGGTGGATGTGGTTCCACTGGCCGAGTTTTTTCTCGACAAATTCTCAAGGCAGGCGGGGCGTCGGGGGATGCGCCTGTCGGAAGCGGCACAAAGCCGGTTGCAGTCGCATGCCTGGCCCGGCAACGTCCGCGAGCTTCGCAATCTCATGGAGCGGGTGGCGTTCCTTGCCCCGGCTCCCGAGGTGAGTCCCGAAGATCTGGCCTTCCTGGTGGGGCCGGAACGGGACTCGTCGGTGGACTCCACCGAACTGGGTTTGAGTGAAGCCACCGACCAGTTTCAAATCGGGTACATTCGGAGGATGATCCAGCGTGTCCAGGGAAACATGACGGAAGCGGCCAACCGTCTCGGCCTGCACCGTTCCAACCTCTACCGCAAGATGCGAGGCTTGGGGATGGAGGAACATCGTGCGGAATCGCGAGAATGACCGGCTCATTCCCACGGTCCAGCAGGTTGGTCGTCGGGTGCGCAACAGGGGATCGAGCACGATGACCCGCCGGCACAAAGACACTTCCCCGCAGGAGGGTGTCGCGGAGCGGGCGGACGAGGATGGGACATGACACGACGCCTGATGAGCGTGGTTTGGGTGCTGCCCAACACCTGCCTGGGGCTCTCTCTGGTTCCCCTGGTACTGGCCACCGGGGGGGGAGTCCAGATTGTCCAGGGAACAGTCGAGATCTATGGCGGTGCCGTCGATTGGCTCCTGCGCTGGCTGGTCCCACTTCCCACGGGAGCCTCGGCGATGACTCTTGGGCATGCCATCCTGGGACGAAATCGGGAAGTGCTCGCTCTCTGTCGCGATCACGAACAGGTGCACGTTCGGCAATACGAACGGTGGGGCCCGCTGTTCCTCCCCGCGTATTTCGGCGCGAGCCTGTGGGTGTGGGCCCGGGGTCGACGACCGTATCGGGACAATCCCTTTGAACAGGAAGCCTACGCGCAGTCCGACCCTTGGAGTCGGTCTGAGTCATCTCTGGATCGCAGCGATGACTCAGACACGAACGACCGGTGCTGATCGGGTGGCGTTGCAACCCGGTCCGCCAGTGATCAGGGAGTGATGCCCGAGTGATCCAGTTTGGATTCCTCCGATCCCATCGAGTGACACCGGATCATTTTCAAGCGTTCGCGAGATCTCACCCTGCATGGGGGGGGAAGCTCGGAACGACTGGTTGGTCCATCCCGTTATTTGCCGGTGACAAACCGGGCTCGCGCCGGTGAATCGACGATGTCTGACAGTTCCACGCGAATGGGTTGCTGTCGTTTCGCCAGTTCCACCCGCAGCAGGACCGTATGGGTTCCCCGTGAGAGATCGGTCGCGACCTCGTTGGCCACAGTCACGGCCTTGCCATCAATCCAGAGAGACAGCCCTGTAATGTCGTTGAACTTCAATCCGACAGCACCCTCGGTGGTGACATCAATCTCTGTCCGGAAGATGTTGGTGCGAACTCCGCCGATGGGATAGATCACGACGGGGAGATCGGACAGGGGCAGTTCCCCCGAGACCTGGGAATAGACGGGAGTCCAAACCAGATCCTGCCGGCCAGGAACGCTGCCGGGGGCCGAGATCAGGATCTCGGAAAGCTTGGGGGTGGCAGGATCGAGCGTCTGCCAACGGCGGGCCACCCGCGACTGGCTGGGGGCATACGGACCAACCTTGCCCAGTTCCGAGAGGAACCGCACGAGATCAATCAGTTCACGTTCCGTCAGGGTGTCGGTCAACCCTGCTGGCATGATCGAACCCCCATTGACCCGTTCCGAGATCTCGCTGACCGGAATGCTGATTTCAACATCCTCGGCATTGCGGAGCACCAGTTCGGTGCTGTTTTCGCGGACCTTCACTCCATTCAGCACTTTGCCCGAATTGGTTTCAACAACGAGCGAGTGGAAATTCTCCTTGACCGCCTTGTTCGGTACGAGAATCGATTCGACAAGGTAATCCACCTGCGCACTGGCACCGAGGCTGGTCATGTCGGGACCGACTTGACCCCCCGCCCCCGAAATGGCGTGGCATCGCAGGCAGAGCGTGTCCGCCCGACGGAAGACCGCTTCGCCCCGCTGGGCATCGCCGGTCTCCTGGACCAGTTTGACCAGTCGGTCGAGTTCATCCCGCGCAATTTCGGTTGGCGGGGCACTCAGCCCGCCGGCTGAGGTGATCGCCGCGATCGGGCCGGTGAGGTCGCGACCGGCGATCCTGGCGGACCGGATTCCCAGCTTGGCGACATCGGCTGGGAGCTTGATTTTGGCGAGGGCCGCCGGGACAGCGTCGGGGGCCTGCTTGTTTTGCCAGAGGGCCGTCCAGAGTGGCAACGGATCATCGGTCGACTTCGCCGAGGCCAGGACCTCAACGGCCAATGGGGTGCCAACACCGGCGTCGAGGGCCAGCAATGAGCTGGCCGCCGCCATGCGGGTGGGAAACGTGACACTTTCCCGAGCCAGGCGGGTGAGGGTCGACTGGGAGTCGGCTCCCCCGAGGCTGCCGAGGGCGGCGATGGCTGTCGCTGCGCTCGATTCGCCGGATTCAGCGAGTCGCGTCAGAGGGGCCCTCAACGATTCAATCTTCCAGAGCCCGGCCAGCCGGCAGACCGCCGCATCGAGATCGGTCTTCTGCCCGAGGAGTTGCTGCAGAACCGAGAGGTCGCCCGACGGGATGACCCGGCGTCGAATGGTCGCCTCCGCGAGAGATTCCAACAGGGGAATCACCTGCGGCTGGTCCCCGGCCGACTCTTTTGTCGCCAGGACAAGGTCGACGATCTGCCGCAACTCCTGCGGTCCGCCAACGGCCGCAATCAGTCTCAGCACCTGCTGCCGTTCTTCGGACGACAGCTCTTTCTGAAGCAGCCGGGTCAACGGTGCCACCACGCCGGGGGCCCCCACCGCGCTCAGTCCATAGGTCAGCGAGCGGACATCTCCCCGAAACACCGATTCTCCCTGTTCGAGAGCAGGCAGCCAGTACGGCTGAAGATCTCGCATGGTTTGCCACAGTGCGAAATCCAGGTTGCCATCGACCGGGCGATCAATCGCGCGAATGGCCGTCTCGGCGGCCTGTTGGGAGGCGAACGACCCGAGGCTGCGGACTGCCTCCAGGCGGACCCGGGGATTGTCATCCTGGATCGCTTTTTCCAACAATTCGAGGGGGTTTTCCACCTGGGTTTTCCACGCGGACAAGACCCGCACGCCCGCAGCGCGAACTCGCGGGTCTCCCGATGCCAGCGCGGCTTTCAAAAGTCGCGGCTCGGGCGAATCAAATGCCTGGCAGGTCCACAATGCCTCCAGTCGCCATTGATCGAGATGCGGGCTGGCCGGATCCAGTCCCTCGACCCATTGCTGCAGCCTGGGGAGAACCTCGTCGGCACCCCGTTCCTTCAAGACCCGACGGGCGTGGACCCGCTCGAACTGGGCGGGAGATTTCTGGAGATCGAGCAGATCGGCCGTGTCGAGTTTCGCCAGGTTTCGGCGTTTCATCAGCGGTCGTCCCTTGGCGGTCACTCTCCAGATCCGTCCATGGGTGTGATCACGCCGGGGATCGCGGAAATCGACTTCGCCATGCTGAATGATCGGGTTGTACCAGTCGGCAATGTAGAGCGCCCCGTCGGGTCCCATCTTCACGTCGATGGGCCGGAAGGCAACGTGCGAGGTCTTGATGACCTCGGCCTGCTCGCGGGAGGAAAAACCCGAGCCATCGTTCGACAGCACAAAACGGCAGACGCGATGTCCGCGGAAGTCATTGGTGATGAGGTTCCCCTGCCAATCGTCGGGGAAGTGAGTGCCACTGATCATCTCGAGGCCACAGTGCTTGGGACTGCCCGGATTCAGTCCCTTCATGATGCGGGTGGCCCCGGGAGCCGTCAGGAAGACCGATCCGGGAAAGATAAAGTTGATCCCTTCCCCTCCGGCGCCGTCGGTGGCGAACGATTGACCCCAGTCATCCTGCTGGTGACCCCAGGGATTGACCAGTCCCCGGGAAAAGACCTCGAGTTGGAGTGATTCCGGCCGAAACTGCCAGATCCCGCCCCCGCCCAGTCTCCGGACTCCCCAGGGGGTCTCGACATGGCTGTGGATGTAAATCGATTGGTTGAAGTACAGCAGCCCTTCCACACCCCAGCGGAACGTATGAATGATGTGGTGGGTATCTTCGGTTCCAAACCCCGACAGCAGCACGCGCTTTTCGTCGGCCTTGCCATCCCCATCAAGATCGACGAAGTGGACCAGTTCCGTGCTGTTGGCGACATAGGCGCCTCCATCTCCGGGCTCGACTCCGGTGGGAATCAACAACCCGTCGGCGAACACCCGCGTCGTCTCTGCCGTACCGTCGTGGTCGCGGTCCTCGACGACAAGGATCTTGTCGGTCGCGGGTTGCCCGGGGGCGATGTGGGGATAGATTTCACTGCTGGCAATCCAGAGTCGACCTTCCGGATCGAAGTTCATCTGAATTGGTTTGGCCAGCAGGGGATCTGCGGCATACAGATTGACCTCGAACCCATCCGCCACCTGGAAAGACCGCCGTTCCAGTTCGGGATCCGGATCGGGAATGTCTTTGAGTTCGCGTTGGGCGAGTGCGGGCGAGGTGAACAGCACCTGGGTCAGCACGAGCAGAAGGAAGAACACGAATCCAGGCAAACGCAACCGGTTCATGATGGTCCGGAGGGCGAAAGGAGAGGACAACAGGAGACTCACAGGCTCGTATGTTAGAGGATCGCACACGTCTGCGGGGAGGCATCCCTCCCGGAATCCGTGATACGAGTCGGTCGGAGCAGGCCCGCACCGGAAGCAGGCGGGTTTCACACCGTCGTACTTCTGAAAATCAAAAGCGAGCTGCCGTTAATTTCCAGAACCGCAGCGCATGACGTGGCGAAACAGATCGTGATACTCCACTTTCGGACAGAGAACTGTCTATACTGTTCTAGGGGCTGTGTTCTCAAGTTCAGGAGTTCCTTTTCGATGTGTGCCAAGACCGCTCCAGCTTCGGATTTGTCCGTGGGTCGAATCGTATTGTGGGGATTCATTGCCGTTTTGGCCGGGGCCGCCCTGGTCGAATTCATGTCACGCCAGGGCTACGAGTCGGCGTGGGCGGCTGTGGATGCCAAAATGGATGAGGGGACCCGCGATCGACGGATCAAGGAATCGGAAATTCAACAGGTTCTTTCCGGGAAAACTCCGGAAATGGTGACCAGTTTCGAAGGCCGGGGCAAAGCGCCGGAGGCTGTGAAACTTGCGATTTACAACTGGTTCACGCTCAATCCCGTCAATTCGCGTTCGATCTACGTCTATTATGACGACGAGAACACGGTCGTTCAGGCCAGCCAGAGCGAATACATGCGGGGGGCGGAAACGAAGCCGATCATTTCCCCGGATGGCGATCAACCTTCACCAATGGCCAAGGCCATGGGGGGAGAAAAGACGGACGCACAGCGTGCGGCAATGGCTGAGAGTTACCAGAAATATGCTCCACCCCACATGAAGGAGCAGCTTGAGAAAGAAAAGCAGGAAGCTGCCGCGAAGAAGGCGGCCGAAGAAACGGCTCAGCCGGCCGGGGAGACACCTGAAGGTCAACCCTCAGTTCAGGAAACACAGCCGCAGCCCTGATCGGGTGTTGGCAGTGAACCAAAATGGACAGGCCCGGTCTGATGACCGGGCCTGTTGGATTTTGAATGGTCCCAATGTGGCGACAGTCTACTGAGGCTGTCCCTTGATGTCCTTGGGGGCATCGGGGACCTGACGCTGCGCACCCGACTTCTCAGCAGCCTCCTTCATCTTCTGGAAGGATTCCTGCATCGACTTGTTGATATCAGTCTCACTGGCCTTCTGAACTTCCCCCTTCGCGGGGCCAATTTCCGACTTTCCTGCATTGCAGCCGACAAGAGTCAGCGAGAGCACAAGAATCAAACCGCCGGCGGTGCGAAGCATTGACAAACTCCTGGAATGAACAAACAGGTCAAAAATGCCTTGGCCCCGCGGTCACTCCACGGGATCAGTCCGTCAGCAATTTAACGCTTGCCAGAGGCGGCTTCAATTGCGGGCTGGTTGGGTGGGAGGGAATCAAGAACCTGCTGCCAAGCTTCAACCTCGCGGTTGCGACCCAGTTCGCGGTAAAAGTCCATCACCTTGGTCAGATTGTCGCGATCAGTGAGGTTCCGATCTTCCAGTGCATCCCGCAATGCAACGTGGACTTCTGTATCCATGATCTCTTCGATTTTCTTGGCACTCTTTCTCGCCTCGCTGGCGGCGTCCGACTGCCGTAGTCTCGCCAGGCAGTTGGCACGCCGGTACATGGTTCGCCAGTCCACGGGGCCCGGCCAGATTGCCAGTGCCTTGTCGTACGCCGCCACTGCTTCGGGATAGTCCCGATCCGCTTCGTCGGCGATCATCCCCTTCCATCGCCAATAGTCATATCCCTCGTGGGGTTCGGGCCATCCCTCAAGGTACTTCTTGGCCCTTTCCAGATCCCCCTGTTCAAACAGAGTCGCCAGCAGGATCGAGAGAAAATAGGGATCTCTCTCCGCCCCCGGCAACTTCAGTCCACGTTCAAGCAGAGTCAGTGCCGTGGTGTGATCCCCATCGTGCTGGAACCAGCGGGCAAGGGCGGCATGATTGATCGGTTCCTGCGGTTCAGCGTCACAATGCTCTTTCAGTCGCACATATTCGGGATTCATCTGCAAAGGCTTTGAGGGATCGTTGTATCCCATCTGGACATCCAGCAGTGGATTGGCCGACGCTGGAAAAAACTGGCTCATGTACCATTCCCGCATGAGGTACGGTCGGTCCGCCTGGGGGGTCTGGTCATAAATGGTCCAGAAGATCGGCTCTGCCGAGTCGGATCGCCCTGTCAGGTCGAGGATTTTCCAGAGCAGATATCGTCCCTCAATGAACCGGGGATCGAGTTCCAGCGCTTTTTCAAAAAACCGCTGTCCCTCGATTGGGCGGTGTTCCACGAAGAATGAAAGTCGAGCCTGCTTTCCCCGGGCGATGGGCCCCCAGGGAAGGGTGTCCGGGATCCGTTCCAGCAGAGACTGTGCCCGGGCAATCGCCGGACCCGTCTCGAGGGATTCATCGCGGGTGAGGATCTCCGCCGACAGCAACAGGGCTGCAGGATCACGCGGATGGAGCCAGAGATAGCGATCGACCTCTTCCCGTGCCTTGGAAAACACGTTGCGCTTCAGCAGTCGTTCGGCTTCGGCAAGTCCGCGCTGAGCCCGCATGATCGAATAGCCGAGCCAGGCACATGCCAGAACTCCAATCACGATCAGGCAACGCAAAAACAGTTTCATCGTTCCTGCTCCTCGCTCCACATCCGTGGATTCCGGCCCGGTTGAATCACCCAATATCGGTTTGGCTCCAGGTCGGAATGATCGGTGGTTTGTCCATCGGGCCAGTGAATGCGAATCTGAAAAGGACCTGCGGTGGGAATGCCCAACAGGATCCGGTCGTCGCTGGTGGAATAGTACGAGCCCCCCTCCCAGAGGGGACGGACCTGGGTCTGATTCCCCTGGATCAGTTCCACCCGAGTTCCTACGGGGCGAATCCGGTCTTCCGTCTGCAATTGCAGACCGATCCATCGTCGTCCCGTCTCCGTCTCGTTGCAGAGCAATGCCACCGGACGGTCGAGGTGAGTCACTGCCAGATCCACATCGCCATCGTTGTCGAAATCGGCACCACCCACAGCACGACCCAGCATGCTTTGCTGGAAATATTCCCCGGCGAGCCGCGAGACATCATCGAAACGCCCACGTCCATCATTGCGGATCAGGGTGGGCTGCATCTGGAACGGATCGTGCTCGGGACCCAGCACATGTCCGTTGGCCACAAACAGATCCATGGCACCATCCCGATCGTAGTCGAGCGCCAGGCATCCAAACCCGAGCCGTTCCTTGCTGAGAGCCGCAACCCGGGTTCGATAGCTGTCATCTTCAAAGAGCATCTGGCCGAGATTGTGGTACAGCGTGTTCTTGTGGTGGTAATAGTGAGTCAGGTAGAGGTCCGGAAGCCCATCCTGATCGTAATCCGCCAGGGCGATTCCCATGCTGGCTTCGTTTTGCCCGTTGCCCGAGACGGCACAACCGGCCCGCCCGGCGACATCGAGGTACAGGGGGCCGGCCGATCCGGCACCGGTCCGGGAAAACAGGAAGTTCGGGGCCATGTCATTGGCAACGTAGAGTTCCGGCAAGCGATCATCATCAAGATCGGCCCAGGCCACAGACAGGCCATTCCCCCGGTCACCCACAAAACCGAATTCAGCGGCACGCTCTTCAAATCGTCCAGTGCCGTCGTTGATGAACAGCCAGTCGGGTTGGGATTCGTAGTCGCCGGGGCCGCAATACCCGGGCTTCCCCCCGAACGTGCAGCTCTTGTGGGTCTCCCAGTTCACGTGCATATAGTTGGCGACAAACAGGTCGAGGTCACCATCCGCATCGAAGTCTGCGAAGACTGAGCCCGTACTCCACAGGGGGGGGCGTTCTCCCAGCGACGCAGTGACATCTTCAAAGGTCCCATCCCCGCAATTGGCGTAGAGCCGGTTGGCGCCATAGCAACTGACGAACAGATCGGGAAAACCATCCTGGTTGAAATCGCCAACCGCCGTACCCTGTCCGTAACCGTTGTGTCCCAGCCGGGTCTGCTCGGTGATGTTCTGGAAACCTTGCCCCAGTTGGTTGCGATAGAATTGGTGCCGATGCGAAGAATCGTCTGGCTTGGGGGTTTTCAGCAGTGTGCCATTCGTCAGGTAAAGGTCACGGCTGCCATCGAGATCGAAATCCAACCAGGCCAATCCACCGCACATGATCTCGGGGAGAAAATAGCGACCGGGGACGGTGTCGGTGAAGAAAGTGTGCCGCAGTTGCCGTTCCGCAGCACGATCCACAAACCGGGGAGGGCAGGTGGATGCCTCCTCGGTTGTGTTGGGGCGCGGGGCTGCCGTCCCAGGATTGGGCTTCTGCGGAGGAGTGGAGACATCCAAAGCGGAGCCGGATTGCGCAGCGGTCTCAGGACCCGCAGTCGGCGTACAGCCCCAGAGTGCAATGCACGTCAACAGAGCGAACCAACGAGAAAGTCGCATCAACGGTCGCGTCGTGTTCTTGCGGGAAGTCGTTGTCCACATGGTTCGGTGGGGATGAATCGGGATCATCAGGGCACACCATGCATTCTCCCCGCTTGCTACGTGAAAAATCATCTCGGATGTGAAGGTACTTTGAACTCTGCCGCCGTGATTCAAAAAAAAATCCTGGCGTTCCGAAGAACGCCAGGACTTGAAATTCCGAATGCAGCACAAAACGCGACTTACAGCGCGTCGGCCGTCTCGCCGTCAGAACGGGTGTGAGCAGCCCACCAGCTCAGCTGGCTGACGCTGTCGCTCACGAACTTGACCGAGCTGTCGACCATCAGGACGTGAACACCACCAGTGTGGGCGCTGGAAGCGCTCATCACGTTGCTGCCGCCCCAGTCATCGGTGTACGAGTGGCAGGGAGGCTCGTTCGGCATCATCGTGCCGTTGTAAGCCACACCCACACCCATGAACGACCAACTCCAGCAGCGGCCACGCATCACAACACGGTCAGCACCAGCAATCTGGGGGCTGCCGTCTGAATTCACCAACGAGAGGCAGCTCTGGCGAACCTGGGCGGTATTGTTGCCACCAACCCAGGTACGGACGTTGGTCTTCCAGGCATCGGGGGTCGAGCCTCGCTTGTACAGCACGAATTCGCTGTACGCAGCGGTCTGACTTGTTCCGTCTGAAACCTTGCCGATCTTGATCGGAACATCGCAACGCAGCCAGTGACCACCACCAGGACCACCCACAAACGAAGCCATTCCGTTGTGGTCGCCGTTCCAGGTCATCGGCTGGTTGCCGGCGGCATGGGGGGCGTGGTGCGAGGTGCCATGATTGATGGCATAGGTGAAGTTGGCCGAGCCGTTGCCCAGTTCGTTGGGCTGTGAGGGGCAGTTGAACACCGGCAGCCGAATGCTGAACGACTGGGCGTTGTCTTGCCACCAGGAACCATGACCAAGTTCAGGTGCACCCGGGTCCCAGATCGAACGATTGAAGTTGATCTGGTTGTACTCCGGATTGCGATCCAGGAATGGGAGCATGAACACCTTGTCGCTGAACGCGCCGGTCATTTCTTCGCGGCGGCTCCAGGACATGTTGATGGGGAACATGCCGTGTGTGTCATGATAGTTGTGCATGGCCAACCCGATTTGCTTCAGGTTGTTCTTGCACTGTGTGCGGCGGGCCGCTTCACGTGCCTGCTGAACAGCAGGCAGCAGCAACGCCACCAGGATCCCGATAATCGCGATCACAACCAGCAACTCGATAAGAGTGAAGCCGGTGCGTCGCAACATCCTCTCGACTCGAACCATTGGCACCTCCGGAGAAACCGAAACGAAGAAACTCCACAACAGAAAACCTGTCCCACCTTGGGACAGGAAAAAAAACTCGTGATGCGCTCGGTCTGGACAATGTGGAAATAGTCGACACACATTCGCGCAAACCTCTCGTGATCTTTACAGAATGTCCAGGAAAGTCAAGAACCAAAGAGCGGAGAAAATGAAAAAAGTGGCGGTTTCTTTCCTTGGTCGGTGACTGTGGTGGACGGGTGTTTATTTCTGCGGTCCAGCGACCGGTTGAATTGGTTCCGTGATCTGAAGTCGATGCGTCGTTGTGGGAAGGTCATAAAAACTCTCCCGACCTCCGGGCCATCGGACTTGAATCTTGGACTGGGGTTCCCGTTCCCTGCTTGGTCCCCGCAGGATTCGCTGACTTTCCGACGCGTAACTTCCTCCCGCGGGGATCGCCATCGCAGTCGGAGACGCCGTTCCCCAGGCGATGCTCGCACCAATCGCATCCCGGTTGCCGTCGATTCCCCGCAAATGCAATTCGAGGCGGGGTTCACCAACCCCCGGCGACACATTCTTCAGCAGGGCTGGTGGAGCGTCCTGGTGGACAATCACCAAATCGGGCCATTGGTCATTGTCCAGGTCGGCTGTCACCAGCCCCCGCCCCACGTGCGGGACTTCAAAGTAGTCTCCCACCCCTCCTCCCGCGAGGTGGCGGAAGCGTCCCGCTTCATTCCGCCAGACTGCGGGTTTTTGGGCATAGGGGGAATCCCGCCCCATCTGCTGGAAGTTGTTGTCTGTGTGGCCGTTCGTCACCACGCAATCGGCCCATCCATCGCCATCAAAATCGTCCAGGGCCGTCCCCCAACCCACCCAGGGAATGCTCTCCGCCGCCAATCCCCGCGAGCGGCTCACATCCTGGTAGGTCAGCAGGCCCCGGCTCTCGTAATAGGCATTGTGCTCCCCTTCATAGTTCGTGACAAACAGGTCGAGAATGCCATCGTGATTGGCATCCGCCACGCCAATCCCCATCCCCGCCTGCGACGAACCTCGATAGTCGACATCGGTCCCCGATTCTTCCGACGCATCCCGGAACGTCCCGTTCCCCCGATTGATGAAGAGCGAATTGGGATTCATGTCGTTGGAGATGTAGAGATCGCTCCAGCCGTCGTTGTTGAAATCGGCGGCGACCACCCCCTGGCCACGTCCGGGCCGCCGATCCAGCCCCGCTTCCACAGTCGCAATCCGAAATCGGCCATCCCCCTCATTGTGATAGAGGACATGCGGGGCCGGTTCGACCGTGGTGGGGCCGCAAAAGGTCCGAACGCCTCTCTGGCGGTCACCACAATACTTGTTGGTCTCCATGCTCCAGACCGCATAGTTCACGACGTAGAGATCCACCAATCCGTCGTTGTCATAATCCACAAACGTTGCACTGGTCCCCCAGAGCGAATCTGCGCCCACACCCGAGGAATCGCTTGCATCCTGGAACGAACCATCACCCAGATTGAGATACAGGCGGTCACTTCCATAGCAGTTCACGAACAGGTCCGGGAACCCATCGGAATTGACGTCGGCCACCGCGACTCCTGCGCTGTATCCGGCCCAGCCCAAACCGGTCACCTCGGTGACATCCTGGAATTTCCAGTCCCCCCGATTCCGGTAGGCCCGGTTGCGCGGTTGTTCGTTCCAATCGGGGTCAAATGTGGATCGGGACCCCGTCAGAAAATACAGGTCGACCCATCCGTCGAGGTCGAAGTCGGCAGCCGCCACTCCGCTCCCGTTGGCCGCCGGGAAGGGCTTTTCTTCGAAGTCCCCACTCTCGTGCACAAACCCGATTCCACTTCCCGCTGTCTTCTCTTCAAAGCGAATCGGAGACTCGCGGGTCTCCGACGCGTGTTGCTGCGGATTGGTCGCCGCAACACGCGGTGTTTGTGGCCCCTCGGTGGCGACAGAGGCGGCCGATTGCGTCCCCGCTGGGGGAGTGGACGGATGGGCAGTCTCTGAAGGAGTCTGGTTCTGGCAACCGGCAAAGACCGTGATCAACAACAGGGCCAACTTCAAGCCCACCGCTGCCGAAGCGCGGGGGAAGGAATTGTGATCTTGGGGAACTGAGGAGGGCATCGCAGCGGGTTCTGGTGTTTTTTGTTCTCTTCACGAACTACGCACGGGGCACAGTCCTCGCCAACACAAATTCCCGGTGACAGCGAAATCACACTTTGCCGTCATGGTCTCGCGAGGGGGACTGCTCCTCACCCGACAGTCCCGGTGACCGGTTCATTCCGTGGGGAACGGAGTCATTACGAATGCCCGCCCTTGAGCAACAGTTCACTGATGCGATCCACATCGTAGACGCATCCGCCCCACGTCCCGCCACTCGCCTGCTGCAATGCGGCCCAGAGTCGTGTGTCGTCGGGCAAATCGGGATCGGGTTCCAGGCGGACGGAAGGTGATCTTGTGGCCAGTTCGTGGGCTGCCGCTTCCGGGGAGAGCAGGTTGTCCTGGGAGCCAACGAAATGGATCGATCCGGTGAGATTGCGACGGTCAATCGTGATCTCGATCAGGTCGCCATCCCGAACTTTGCCGATGGGGCCTCCCGCCAGGGCTTCGGGACCGACATGTCCAATGCAGGCACCGGTGGAGACTCCGGAAAACCGGGCATCCGTGATCACGGCCACATGCTTGCCAAACGGCAGGAACTTGAGGGCCGATGTGATCTGGTAAATCTCCTCCATCCCGGTTCCCAGCGGACCCCGGCAGATCAGCACAATCACATCGCCCGCCTGGATCGGTGTCGTCCCGGCACGTCCCTTGATGGCTGCGACTGCCGCCCGTTCGGTCGTAAACACCCGCGCGGGTCCCCGCTTGCGATACACCCCGTCGGCATCCACAACCGATGCATCAATGGCCGTACTCTTGATGACCGAACCTTCGGGAGCGAGGTTGCCAAATGGAAAGGTGACGGTACTCGTCAAACCACTCGCCTGGGCCCGTTCGGGAGACATGATCACACTGTCGGGATCGACGCCGTCAGTCTTTTGGAGCCATTCGCGCAGGCGAGTCCGACGTTCGGAAGACTCCCACCACTCCAGGTTTTCCCCGAGAGAACGACCGGTCACCGTGAGGGCATCAAGTCGCAGCAGACCCAGTTTGCGGAGGTGCAGCATGACCTCGGGAACACCTCCGGCCAGGAAAAGCCGCACGGTGGGATGCCCCACGGGACCGTTTGGCAGCACATCCACAATTCGCGGGACCTGGCGGTTGACCCGGCTCCAGTCATCGGCTGTCGGACGCGGGAGTCCGGCGGCAAACGCGATCGCGGGGATGTGCAGCAGCAGGTTGGTCGATCCCCCCACGGCAGCATGCACCATCATCGCATTGTGCAGGCTGTCGGGAGTGAGGATATCCCGCATGGTACGGCCATCCGCCTGCAGGCCGACCAGGGCCTGGGCCGCTCGCCGTGCGGCATCCCGCCAGATGGTTTGACCCGAGGGGGCGAGGGCGGAGTGGGGCAGCGCGAGACCCAGGGCTTCGGCCACGACCTGCGAGGTCGCGGCTGTTCCCAGGAATTGACATCCTCCTCCGGCGCTTCCGCACGCATGGCAGCCCGCTTCGGCCGCCTCGTCGAGGGTGATTTCGCCATGGGCGAAGCGTGCGCCGATGGTTTGGACTTTGCCGGCATCCTCTCCCACGGTGGGAGGGAGAGTGACCCCACCGGGGACGATGACCGACGGCAGGTGGGAAACTCCGGCGAGGGCCAGCATCATGGCCGGCAACCCCTTGTCGCAGGTGGCGACCCCGAGAACCCCCTTGCGCTGCGGAAGCGAACGGATCAGCCGCCGCAGCACGATGGCGGCATCATTCCGATACGGCAGAGAATCCATCATGCCGGTGGTCCCCTGGCTCCGTCCATCGCAGGGATCGCTGACGTAACCAGCGAACGGAACGCATTCGAGACGCTTGAATTCCTCAGCCGCTGCCCGCATCAACAGGCCCACTTCCCAGTGCCCGGTGTGGTAGCCGAGCGCGATCGGTCGACCATCTTCCGAGCGAATTCCCCCCTGGGTGCTGAGGATGAGGTACTGCGGTCGGAGCAGTTCGTGCGGTTCCCAGCCCATCCCGGCGTTTTGGGTCATTCCGAACAGGTCCCCGCTGGGACTGTCCAGCAGCATCTGCTCGGTAAAGGGGAGTTTGCCGACCGGGCCGGGGCCATGCGTGTGAATCTGGTAGAGGCCGGGATCCCGGGAATCGAGGAGGTCGGCGAGCGATTGGGGCATGGTGAGGGTTCAGTTCCTGGAGGAAGACAAGGGACCCCGATCATGTGGGTTGGGCCGGGGATCGGCAAGGGATCTGGTGGGCTCGCGTGTCGAAATCGCAACGGGCGCGCGTTACGATGCCATCGGGAATTTCCGTGCAGCGCCGCCGCGGAGTTCGTCCGAATTCATCCCGACCGGCTCAGCGACTGCTCCACTCATGTTTTCCAGTGATTCCATGTCTGTGTCTCGGCTTCCTCCGTCGGAAACAGAATTCGACGTCCTGGTCATCGGATCTGGCCCCGGTGGCGAGGGGGCGGCCATGCAGGCAACCAAGGGGGGAAAGAAGGTTGGGATTGTCGAACAGTATCCCCTGATCGGGGGGGCCTGTACCCATTCGGGAACGATTCCCAGCAAGGCGCTGCGGTTCGCCATCTTCCAGGTGACCGAGGCCTCGCGGAACCGGTTGTTCCGGGAGGCGGGAATCCGTCCGCGATTTACCTTTGGCGAATTGCGGCGATCTGCAGAATCGGTCATTTCCCAGCAGGTCGAGGTCCGCAAGACGCATTACGACCGCAATGAGGTCCCCATCTTCCAGGGGCGGGCACGCCTGATCGACCCCAACACGGTTGAGGTGGAACAGGAATCGGGGGGAAGGCGGTTCCTGCGGGCGAAATCATTGATCCTGGCGGTCGGGGCCCGACCCTATCGACCCAAGGATATCGATTTCACTCACCCCCGCATTTTCGACAGCGACACCATCCTGCGACTGGAGGAGACGCCCCACTCGATCACCATTTACGGGGCTGGGATCATCGGCTGCGAATACGCCTCGATGTTCCGCAATCTCGGCTGCAAGGTGAACCTGATCAATACCCGGTCGAAATTGCTGGAGTTTCTCGATGACGAGATCACCGACGCCCTGGCCTATCACCTGAGGGAACAGGGAATTCTCATTCGCCACAACGAAGAGTACCAGGGGATGCAGGGGCTTCCGGATGGCGTGGTGGTGTCGCTGAAATCGGGCAAACAGATCAAGAGCGATGTGGTGCTCTGGGCCAATGGCCGGACCGGCAACAGTGACCGCCTGGGAGTTGAGGCTGTGGGATTGATCCCCGATGGGCGGGGCTATCTCTCGGTGAACCAGGATTTTCAGACCGCGATTCCCAACATCTATGCGGTTGGGGATGTCATCGGGATTCCCTCGCTCGCGAGTGCGGCGTATGTCCAGGGGCGGTACGCGGCACTCCACCTGGCCGGGGAGCAGGTGCATCGCCTGATGGTCCGGGAAATTCCGACGGGGATCTATACCAGCCCGGAAATCAGCTCTCTCGGGAGGACCGAACGTGAGTTGACAGCCGAGCGGGTCCCCTACGAGGTGGGGCATGCCCTGTTCCGGCACCTGGCCCGCGCCCAGATCACCGGGCGGACAGCCGGAATGCTCAAGCTGCTCTTCCACCGGGAGACCCTGGAGATCCTGGGCATCCACTGTTTTGGGGCGAATGCCTCCGAGATCATCCACATCGGCCAGGCGGTGATGATGCAGCCCGCCCCCAACAACAGCCTGATGTATTTCATCAACACGACCTTCAACTATCCCACCATGGCCGAGGCCTACCGGGTCGCCGCTCTCAACGGCTACAACCGGGTCTTCTGAACCGACTCTGTTTCGGGACAGGTGGGGCAGCGGGAACAGCCGTCGGCGTTCCCGCCATGAATTGCTGTTTGAACGCTTTTCGAAAGTGGTGCAGGTGATGGGCGGTCGTGGGCCACTGGTTCCGCTTCCCGTGGACGACGTTCTTCCCCGGTTGCTGGAAGAACTGGCCCGTTCCGGATGCGTCGTCCTCGAAGCCCCGACCGGTTCGGGCAAGACAACACGGGTGGCATCCGCGATCCTCTCGTCAGACCTGGCCGATCTTCCAGGAGAGGCCGGGCGGGGCCAGGTGATCATGCTCGAACCGCGGCGCGTGGCGGCCCGGGCCGCGGCTCGACGAATTGCCTGGGAACGCGACGTGAGGCTGGGGGACGAAGTCGGCTACCAGGTGCGGTTTGATTCCCGGATGGGACGGGAGACCCGTCTGCGGATTGTCACCGATGGTGTGCTGCTCAGGCTGCTGCAGGATGACCCGTTTCTCGAGCAGGTCTCTGTGGTGGTTTTCGACGAGTTCCACGAACGGGGACTGAATGTCGATCTGGCCCTGGGAATGGTCCGTCGGATTCAGCAGACGGTTCGGCCCGATCTCAAGATCGTGGTCATGTCGGCCACCCTGGCCGCCCAGCCGATTGCCGCCTATCTCGGAAACTGCCCGATCGTCGCCGCCCAGGGGAGCCTGTTCCCGGTCGAGGTCGAGTATCTCGGGAAGCCCGGCCATGCACTGTCGCTGTTCTCCAGCGATGGTGAAGACCTGCTGGTAAGGGCCGTTCAGAAAGCCGCCCGGGAGACACCCGGTGGGATCCTCGTCTTCCTCCCCGGGGTGGGGGAGATTCGTCGGGCGACCCGGGCCCTGGAGTCGTGGGCCAGCATCGCCAACCTCATGGTCCTGCCACTCTACGGCGATCTCCCGCCTGAGCAACAGGATCGGGTCCTTGCGCCCCAGTCGCAACGCAAGCTGATCCTGGCCACCAACGTGGCCGAGACCTCACTGACGATTGACGACGTCACTGCCGTCGTCGATACCGGGCTGTCGCGGGTCATGCACTATGACGAGCATGTCGGTATGGACCGCCTCGATCTGGGACGCATTTCGCGGGCGTCGGCCGATCAGCGTCGTGGACGGGCGGGCCGAACCGCGCCGGGGCGCTGCTACAGGCTCTGGAGTGAACGTGATCATCGTTCTCTGGCCGAGTTTGAAACACCGGAAGTCGCCCGCGTTGACCTGGCGGGCCCGGTCCTGCAACTGAGGGTCTTCGGTGAACCGCATGTGGCCAGTTTCCCGTGGTTTGAGGCACCCCGGAGCACCTCCATCGATTCGGCTCAGCGCCTGCTCGATCGGCTCGGAGCACTGCGCGAGGGGCAGGTGACGTCGCTGGGAAACCTGATGGCCCGATTGCCGGTGCATCCGCGGGTGGCCCGGTTGCTGATCGAGGGTGTGCGACTCGGTTGCACTCGCGAGGCGGCCCTGGCGGCCGCGATGCTTTCGGAACGGGATCCCCTCCGGTCGGGCCCGCCGCAGCATGGTTCCCGGAAGATCCGAATGCGATCCGGGGTGACGGAATCGGACCTTTCCGATCGGGTTCAGGCCCTGCTGCAGTTTGCCGAGTCGGGTTCCGAGAGGACCGAATTTGGAGAGCTGCACGGTGGTGGAGCGCGGTTCATCCTGCAGGCGGCCAACCAGTTGCTGGGGCTGCTTGAGGGGATCCCGGGACCCCCGCCCTCGTCCTGTGCCCGGGAAACGGACGATGTGGATACGTTGCTTCAGAAGGCGGTCCTGTCGGCGTACCCCGATCGGGTGGCGGTCCGACGCGGCAGCAGCCTGGACCGGGGCGTGATGGTGGGAGGCCGCGGAGTGCGGTTGCATCACGACTCGAAGGTCATTGAGGCCCGCCTGTTTGTGTGTGTGAATGTGGATGCCGGTGCCACCGAATCGGTGGTCAGAATGGCATCGGCTGTCCGCGAAGACTGGCTGGATCCCAACCGGCGCGTCACCCGGGAAGAAGTCTTGTTTGACGATCGGACGGGCCGGGTCGCGGCGGTCCGTCGGGACTTGTGGGATGACCTTGTCCTCGACGAGGTGGCTCTCGGGCACGTCCCCGAGGAACTGGTCGCGGGGGCATTGGTCGAGGCGGCCGGTCGAAACTTGTCCCGGATACTCCCCCGCGATGGTGAAGTGGCCGACTATGTGGCCCGGGTGAAATGCCTGGGAGACTGGATGCCCGATTTGGGGTTGCCGCCGCTGGATGAAGGAGAATGGAAAGGGTTGTTGCCCATGTTGTGCCAGGGCTGCCGGACCCTCGACGACGTCAAGCGAGCCGACTGGCTTCCCTGGGTGAAATCCCTGCTGACTCCGGCGCAGCAGCAACAGGTGGAGCGGGAAGCTCCGGAACGAATCACGGTCCCCACCGGTAACCGGATCGCCATTCAATACTCTCCCGGCAAGCGTCCTGTGCTGGCGGTCCGCATCCAGGAACTGTTTGGACTGGCCGAAACGCCCCGGATCGCCGGCGGCCGGGTTCCCCTGCTGATGCACCTTTTGGCCCCCAACATGCGTCCCCAGCAGGTCACCGACGACCTGAAGAGTTTCTGGAACAATACCTACCAGCAGGTTCGCAAGGATCTCCGCGCGAGATATCCCAAGCACGCCTGGCCCGAGGACCCCTGGAACGCCCCTCCTCAAAGTCGTCCGAAGAGACGCGACGGGTAACGACGCATCGGCATGCCCCGGGGGCCGACTTTCAGTGACCGGCACTTCCGTTCTGCGGGGCAAGCCGCCCGAAGGGAATCGCCCATGGTTCCAGTCATGGCAGTCGTTCGAGTCGCCGCGTCGAGACCACGTATCTGTACACCGTTCGCCCGGGCCACGAATTTTGGATCTGATCGAGCGAGTAGCGCTCTGGCAGATCGCGGGCCACCAGAATCGGGGCCACCAGTGGTGGCGAATTCACGACAAAGTCGATGTGCAGGTCGCTGGGGTCAGGGGTCACCAGGACCAGGGCGGGTGTCTCTGTCACCTGGGTCTGCAGCAACTGTCGAAACTCGTGCTGCCGGGTGCGGGCGAATTCGATCTGGCTCAGGCCATCGGTGAATGGCGCTGACCAGAGCCCCTGGGATGTGGTCAGGTTCAGCCCCAGCGCGACAGCCATGACCAGGCCCACCCAGCGGAGCAGCGATCTCTGACCTCCACTGGCAAGCACCCGCTCGCTGCCACACCCGCCAGCCGCCATCACGAGCAGCCACTGGGGGAGCGATTCGAAGACGTAATGGAAGTGATAGATCCCATCGTACCAATAGGGGACATGGACCAGGTGCAGCGTGGCGATGGAGGCGAGGCTCAATCGCACGGGAATGGAGATGGTTCGCCAGGTCACCAGCGCCAGGGAAACTCCCAGCACAACAGGCAGGATCCCCCAGGTCCATTGCAGGCTGCTGAAGACCCGGTAGGCCACGTTTCGCAGCGCCAGTTGGGGGGTGAGATTTTCAGCCCAGTCATCGTACCTGGCGATCCGTCGTGGCGCATCGACCTCGCGGCCGCGAACGACGTTGTCGAAACCGTAGACATGCCGGGGGGTGTGACGGGCGGTGTACTCCCCATAGGGAGTCGTCCAGGGATGCCCGGTGATCTGGGTGTCGTACCACAACTGGGCGGCACCGGCCGCGAGGAGAGGTGCCGCGAGCCACGGCCAGAGCCGCATCTCCGTGCGATTTCTCAGGCCCCGCACAAGCAGCCAGAGCCCCCAGGGGAGTCCCATTCCGACGGCTGTCATGGGACGGGCGAGCGCGGCAAAGCCCAGCCCCAATCCCCCGATGATCGCCCACCGGCGGAGGCCGGTGCGGACCATGCACAGCAACGCCCCCTGCATGAGGGCGAGACCCAGCAGGGCTGGATGATGCGCCAAAAGCAATTGGGAAAACAACAGCAGGCCCGGACACAGGGCGCACAAAAGGGCCGTTGCAAGGCCTCCCCGGGGGCCGATGGATTCCCGGCCAATCCAGAACATCAACCCGACCAGCAGTCCCTGGGCGCACCACCAGCCCAGCCACGGATTTCCGAGGGCGACCCAGGGGGCCAGCCACACTCCTGTCGCGGGAAAATAGCGGCTGGCCATCTTCCCGTCATTGAGCACGTGCATCTGGTCGAAAAGTTCCGGCAGCGGCGGGCTGGAAAACCAGGTTCTTCCCGCGAGGAATGTCCGCGCCTGGAAGAGGTAACTGAATTCGTCATGCAGCGCGGGAGGGAGATTTCGGAACCGGCTTCCCGTCTGGAATGCGACCAGCATCCCGGCAAGAGCGAGTCCCAGTCCCCACAGCCAGGCACGAGATGGGCGATCCTCCTGGGTCATCCGTCGTGATGGATTCCATCGTGCAACCGTTGACGATGGCCAGTACCACGCGATGGGGCCCGTCAACAGGAGGGCCAGCCACACGAGTGACTCGGTCCGTGCCGACAGCAGCCATTCGAGCGGCGTTGGCAGCGGTTCGCCCAGCAGCCAGGCGGGCGCGAGTTCCCCGATGACAAACGTCAATCCGGTGAGCAACCACGGAATCCAGAACAACCCCCGGGCCGGGGGAGGGGGATCCGGTAGAGCCGGGTTGTCAGGCGGGAGGGAATCGTGTGGCATGCGAGGTTGTGTGCCGATGGTTGCGGACTGGGCACCCTCTTGGGAATCACAGTTTCGTCTGGGCCCACTTGCCGCGGGCAAAGTAGAAGCCTGTGGCAATCGCCCGGCACAGCACGTCAATACTCATTCCTGACCAGGCGCCGATCAATCCCAGTTCCAGGTGAATTCCCATCAGCCAGGCAATGGG
>Ga0315902_10003680_pt1 | contig 22753 bp, 16 predicted proteins | sample LakEriMetagenome_9_FD_203523 | JGI IMG/M metagenome (GOLD analysis project Ga0315902, IMG submission 203523) | Freshwater fungal communities from buoy surface, Lake Erie, Ohio, United States - Buoy 12 MA117 | ecosystem: Environmental > Aquatic > Freshwater > Lake > Lake biofilm | place: USA... | reverse complement strand
GTAAATCAAATTAGTCGACATCAAACTATATAAGTCGTTTATAAGAATTTGATATCTAATACTAAAGATATTAGTACCATCTGATCTATTAGTAAAGGGTAGTATTCTTTCAACGCCTACAACAGCGTCGGGTACAGGAATATATTGATTTGCTAAATCTTGTGCAGTAATTTGGTGTTTTAGATATACTTTTTCTACTGCGTCAAAATGATACTCTCTGTAAAATTGAAAAGCATCATCTATGCGATCTTCAACCTGATCGTCATCCACATTTATTTCAATGACAGGAGCACCTAGTCTACGAAGGCAGTAATCTCTTAGTTCTTCTCTGGATGTAACCGATGCCATATATTATCCTTTTGTATATTTATAGTGCAGCAATATTGGCTTGAAATTCTTCCCAAGAATTACTGCTCGCAACTATTACTTTGAGATTTGCTAATGGTAAAGCGGCGGCTGTCTGTTTAGAATTATTTGGAAATGTTAGTACGCCATCTCTACCAAATTGCCATTCTTTCGTTGATACCCCGTAGCCGGTTCCAATGTATATACCTTGATTATTAGATATTTGTATATATTGTTGTCCGTCTGCACTTGCAAGACCGCCAACACCGGATGTAGGGGGCACAAACCAAACTGAGTTAGAATCACTATATGCAGTACCAATATAACCACCACTAGGTAAAGTTAATTCTCCATTGTTACTAAATCCCCAAGTATTGGAACCTGCATCTATGCTAACAGAATCTGACGCATAAATATGAAAACCCATAGTACCTTCAATGTATTGTTCGGGGTTATTTGTATTAAAAATAATTTTACCGTGTTCAGGTAATGTTAAAATACCTGCATTATTTAAAAAGACTATAGAATTGCCATTCACTAAAACATTACTTGCTACTCCAACATTTCCTTGAGGACCTTGAGGTCCTGTATTACCAGTAAGTCCTCTGATAGCTTCAGTTGATACAAAAATTGTACCATATGTATTTCCAGTAACACCTGGAGTAATAGTGACTTCGCCTTCAAAAATTCTAACAGTACTAGATCCTGCAGTTGCTTCTACATCATATACATATCTACCTGGTTTAATTAATCCCGTTTGTGTAGATGTAAATGATAATTGAAATTGTCCATTTGCGGCATCTATTACTGATGTACTAAAACTTGCAGCATTTGCAGAGTAATAAGATTTTCTTATTTGACTTGCCAATGTATACCCTGCCAGAGAAATAGGATTTTTGCTATTATCCAAATATTGGAGATTAGCATAAAATATTGAACCTTGGTTTATTGTTAGATTTTTTGTAGTTGACATTTTTTTTAAGTTCTTAAAATTCTTCGAACAGGAACTCTAAAATTGAGATTTGTTTTAGCATCTGAATTCCACGCGCCGGGCGATATAAAACCTGCAGAAACTTGTATAGTAGTCAATGACCATGTATTAAATTGATTATCTGTAGAATCAGATTGTAAATCTTTAGATGGGGTAGACGCCCATATTTCTCCTGAGGGTCCTGACCAAACAAGTGCTTCTGATCCTGTAGGATAGATAAAATCAATAGCTGTAGTTTGTGCAGGATTTGTACTAGTTCCAACAAACGTTATATTGCCAACTGCTCTTGGTTGTACTCCATCTTGATATATGCCCGTATACGCCGCGGCATATGAACTATGTCTGCCCACAATATTAGCAGTTGAATTTAAATTAGCAGTAGGTTTTAAATTACGATAAATCTCATATAGTTCAGTTACACTGGGGACATACCAATCATTAAATCCGTTGATAGTTTTATTTTGTATATCTGTAGCTCCAATGAAGCCTGCAGTTGCCCAAGCGTTTGTTGCTGCCTTTCCGTCATAACTAAATAATCTTACCTGCTCGTCAGTACAATTTAAAGCTGTAGAAGTGTTACTCCATTTTGTTAATCCTGGAAACGTTGTTTGACTAAATGCGGGATCTGTTGGCCAAGTATTTTTTGGAGGTATTACTAAATCATAAACACTACCATCTGGCCATTGTATTGCTCCAGCATAATACCCGCCAAAAGAAGCTACATTTGCCCCATATGAAAAATTACTTAAACCTGCTATTGTTGCAGTGCCTCTAGTATAGTTACTAGAAGTAGCTGATCTAGTTATATGTAATGAACCGCCCATTAACTTACTCCAGAACCACTAATCCACCATGCATTAGTATCTGTTTTTAATAATGAGGCGAATCCCCAAGATGAAATATTTGCATTGGCTCTTAGTCCTGCAGTGCCTGCAAGATATAATGTTACGCCAGGATTTAATACTTTAATATTACCTATGCCCTGTAAAACAATACTAACAGCTGTTCCTATAGGAAATGCTACGTTGGCATTTGTTGGTATTAATATACTTTGTAGAGCAGTGGTTTGACTAAGAATGTGTTTACCTTGATCCAATAAAGATAAGGTATAACTAGTATTCTGTAAATTCTGAGGTATTCCTAAATACCCAATATTTACTGTACCTGTAGTATTGGCTAAAATACTTACATTGCCTGTTGTTAGTAACGGAGTAACTACTGTAATTATATCAGAATTTGCCAAAAGTGAAAAAACACCTGTTGCGCCAACATTTCCTGTTAACCCAGTTGCGCCTGTTATACCTTGAAGTCCTGTTGCTCCTGTTGCGCCTGCACCGGTGGCACCTTGTGTGCCAGTTGCGCCTGTTGCACCAAAACCTGTAGCACCAGTTGCACCATCAGAACCATTACTTCCAGCAGCGCCTGTGGCACCAGTTGCACCGCCAGGACTTCCTGTTGCGCCTGTTAGTCCTGTAGCTCCTGTAGCTCCAGTAGTTCCTTTAACGCCCGTAGCACCAGTTGCACCTACTCCTGTAGCACCAGTTGCTCCTGTTGGACCTGTAGCACCAGTTGCACCAACTCCCGTAGCACCAGTTGCGCCGCCGGGATCTCCGGGGTTGCCTTGAGGGCCCGTAGCTCCAGTTGCACCATCTGTACCGGTGCCAGTAGTTTCTCTATTAGCTGCTACTAAATCTACAAGTAAAATTTGATCTGCCATTTTATTTCCGATTATTATCTGTTATTTATTAGTTAAATCTTCCATAGTATATTTTATATGATATAGAAACTTCAACATCTCCATCCACATTAAGAGAACCAGTTTTATCTAATTGTTGATTACATATCATTTTTAATAAACCATCTTCTTGAATAATATCCACAATCGAACTTCCAAGAAATTCTCTAGTAGTCGGTTGATATATTTTTCGAACAATAGTAGAGCCTGCTCCGCTTACAATTTTATTATCTGTATCCGAAACACCGCCAGTGATTTTAAAAAATGGCAAAATAAAACTATCCTCAAGAGCAGAAGATATGTAAGTATTTGAAAGTGTTATTACCGTATCGGCTCTGTCTATTACAGTAGTTGAATAATTTACATCAGGTGCATAAATTTTAGGTACGCTAACTGTGCCAGAAAATTCATGAATAATGTGGGAGAATCTTTTATCTAAAGAAAATTTAATATTGCCATAAGCATCGGTTATAGTAAAAGCATTATTTTGATTTAAAGATATACCCATTATTGCACCTTAAGATATACTACATTACTAACAAAATCTATAGAACTATTGACATAATAATTGATACTATTATATTTGTATGTCAAACTTTTTCCGCTATTTTTAAATGTAGAGCCTATTGGCCATATAATAGTATTAGATGATAATGCAGAGTTAACTCTGCCATCGTATAAACCACCAGTTAATGGGTTGTAATTACTCGATTCATCCAATGTTCTACCTTCAAAATATCCTGTGGTTATATAATGTATCGTAGCATTATATGTATTATATCCATATATTGATCTTAAGTCTGCATATTTGTTCAAATACGCAATAGGATTAAACGAAATACTTCTTCCTTGGCTTGCACCATATTTAGCATAATGTTCTTGTCCTTTGGTATAATTTGTTCCAAATGCTGTAATTAAATCTATATAACTTGCAATATATCTTAGCGCATATTCTGGAGAAATATAAAAAATACTTTCAGGAAAAGAACCAGATATCTTTGTATTTGCCCCGGGTATACTTTGAAAATATGAATTAGGATCTTCTGTTGTTGCGACAGATGTAATAATTTCTCCACCAACCAACCCTCTCAAATATAAATTTAAAGGTGTCGGTGTGTATGTATAAGTTCCATCTAAATTATCTGTTGCGGTATATAATATATTTTTACTAATCTCAATAGCATATCCTATTGAATCGGATTTTAATGTATATGAATATGCTCCTGTTGTCTTTTCCCAATCATAGTGCGGATATGTATTTAATTGTCTAACGATTCCTGGAAAGGAAACATTATTAATTGTAAATTGAAAAAACCCTGTTCTAGTAGGAGCTTTATCTACTAAAATTAAATTTATAAAATCGTCAGTTTTTATTTCGCCGTTGATAGAATAATTTTCTATGAATGGGCCAGATATAGGAGGCTTCGGAGCCAATGCTTGTCTTTTTGGTATATCTATGTATGCATTATATAAAATACCCTGATCTGTTTCTTGAAATATTCTTAGTTCTAGTGATTTTAAAACTTTAGTAAAAGCAAAATTTCCAAGCTCAGGTTGTAACGGATCTTTTACAATGTAAGTTTTTGAAGAATCAAAGACATTCCCAAACGTCACTCTGTCTTCTGATAAATTTAGTAAATATACATTAGCCATTATGGTACCTGCGCTGATTGACTAAATGCCAATATAGTGTATCTTCTAGTTAAAGATGGTAACAAATCATTTTTATTTTCATAATTTTCTTTAATATAAAATTTCGTAGAGTCTATTATAAACGATGCAGTTCTAATAGAAGTAAAATTTACTGTTTGAATATAGTTATTATTTGAAATAATTTCTCTGGTATCTGTATCTAATAAAATTGCTGCAGGTGGATATTCAAAATTATGATAAGCCACAGTTGTTAATAACTCACCGGATGATCCTTTTGGAACGCTTTCAAATTTATAGGAAAAATCTAAAGTCCATTTAATATCCAAATATTTAAATCTTGTATCTAAATAAATTCTATCTAAAGAATCAAATCTATTATAGACGGGATAATCGTTTCCCTCATATCCCGAAGGATTATTAAAAATTGATACTACAGGTGCCCCTGCAATATTACCTGCCCATAAAACATTTGACATTTAGATTTCTATTCTGAAAAATTTACTATTTAAATCTATTACCATTCTTCCGTCAGTTGATCTTAAAACACCGGATGTAATTGTTCCTGCATTTTGCGATAAATCAGAAAGAGCAGTTGCGCTAATTGCAGATACAGCAATTGCTCCTGTTGACAATTCTCTGGAAGTTATAGAGCCAACTTGAATTCTGTTTCCTGGAATTGAATTTGCTGCAATTTCTCTGGCAGTAATAACGCCTGCTTGAATTTTGGAAGAAGTAATACTATTTGCTGCAATCTTTACATCAGTAACAGAACTTGCCGCTAATTCTCTTGTAGTAATAGTATTACTTACTAAAGTAGTTCCTATAATAGTATTTGCAATTAATTTATTTAATGTGATAGATGAATTTGCTAATTCATTAGTGCCTACTTGTGCAGAATTTAAAACTATACTTGTTGCTGTTGTATTTGCACCGGGAGAAAATATATCCCACAAAGACTTATCTGCTCTAAGAATATAAGTTACATTGCCTGTAATTATCAGATCGCCACCGTTGTAATAAGTAACATCTGTAGGCAAGGATGAAACTGTTCTAATTCTAGCAGTACCTACGTTTCCGGAATATTGTTGTATTGTTTGCCAAGAAGAATCGTAAATATATAAGCCTGCACTTGTTCCTGTTTTTCTAAATAATTCTCCTACGTTAGCACTTGCTGGTAATGTGCCACCTGAACTAATGCCAGCGCCTGTGCCTGATGCAGAAACATAATCTGACAAAGATTTCCATGCACCGCTTATAAAAATATAAGCGGTTGACCCAACAACAACTGTTCTGCCGGAATAATTATTAGGATCTCCTACTAAAGGAAGTGTTAATAAAACATCTAATCCTGAAGGAGCATTGGATGTAATTAAACCAGATAAGGTTCTCCATTGACCAGACAAATACATGTATATAATTGCATTACCTGTTTCATAGAATGTAGTTCCTTCTGCGGCAATTGCAGGTCTAACTGAACCTATTGTAACAGCTTGGTCACCTCTAAATCTTACCCATCTTGAATCAGATCCTGCAAGTCTTGCAATCCCTGGATTTGCTAACAATCCTGCCCCGTTGCCCGCAGGATAACTAGAATATGTCCAAACGTCTCCGTTATAGAATACAATTCTACCCTCATAATTAGCTGCTATAGGTAAAGCGGCTACTACAGGAATACCATTTACAGTTACTGTTGTATTACCGGTGCCTGTAGTAACAACAATATTTGCTGCAGATACACTACCTGTAAAACTGTTTATCTGTGCGGTGACATAGTCTTGTGTGGATAATTCTTTATTGAACCATTTAATAGAGCCATTTTCATCTAATAAAAGTGAATCTTTATTGTTTAATGAAAATCCTATTTTACCTAAACCCAAATGATACATACCTGTATCTTTGTCGTTTGCCCACGCATATCCAGGATTTAATTTTGAATCATCTCCAGGTGCGATGTATTGACCATTTGTATATAAGGCATTAAAGTTATCATTAACTTTAATGAAAGCGTCTCGTAACACATCACCATCTCCACTATTTGGAGAAGTCCCGATATTTACGTTTGATAAATTTTTTGATGATGGCATAGTCTTAACTTAATTGAAGATGGTTTTTAATTTGTTCTATCTCAGCTCTTAACATATTTATTTCTTCTTGCATTGACAAAATTTGTTTAGAATGTTTCTTCTTTTGTTTATATTCTTGCAAGGCACCCAAATCTGTATTTAATAAAGCAGAAGATCTAACATCTTTTACATAACCAGGTTCGCCCTCGACCGGAACGTAATAGTTGTTCATTATATTACAGAAATCGCAGATAACGATTTCAAGCTTGGTTGATATAAAGGATTGTTTGAATAGAACACAACCTTAACCTGATAATATGCAAATGTTTCATATTTTGCACTAGATGCAGCAACTTTATATCCCAATCTCGGTTCTAATAATCTATAGGTTTCTGTATTATAAATTACATCCGTTCCGCAAAATGTTTTTTCCGAAGGTGTAACTAATGGCATTTTTATCCAATACTTATCATTAATGCCGTTGGATACTGAAGTATCATCTCTTGCTAATACTCTACAAAATACTTCTACGTCTGTTCCTACCTGACGAGCAACGTCTATTTTAACTTCTAGACCGGTTGAATCAAATCCTGATGCAAGAGCTACGGGTTTACTTATATACCTTGCTTGAGCTGAACCGTTGCTAGGTTTTAATTCGCTATCGGATATTGCTTGCGTGTAATCAGTAATATTTGTTTTAAAAACTTGAGCAGCTAATAGTTGGTTATCCAACATAGGCGAAACATCTTTAGATTTAGATGTAATTTCAATTTGTAAGTTTACATCTCCTGCTTCTGTTGCAACCTGTCTTCCTGTTAATTCTGCATTTTGCCCAGGTTTAACTTCTTGTATATCTGACTTATCTCTTGTGCCTGCGGCAGTTGTCTGTATTTTATAAGAAACTCCTGCAGTGTCTCCAAATTCTGCAGCTGTAGATAATAATCTAAACCTATTATATTCTAAACCGCCATCTGGAATTGCAAGAGATTTTGCATTAATTGTAACACTACCTGTTTCGAATACTGCTTTTGTAAGAACAAAGGTCAAGTCTTCATTATCATCTCCTACCCAATTACCTGTATTTTGAGCTTTAAATAATCTTCCTGCAAAAGGCTGTTTAACTGTTAAGCCATCGCCATTTTTTGCTGTTAATAAACTATATCTTGCAGACTTAGTCATAACACAAAATGCCCATTCTCCAGGCTTTAAAAAGATTGGATGAGTGAATGTAAATGTTGTTGATGGTGATTGCTGGGATACCGGGTCATATACAGAAATGTCTGCAGAATTTTTTAGAACAAAACTACCTGAAAGAAATTCTGTAGTAGACGGCGTACCATTAACCATTTGTCTCAATTCTACCGCAATTGGATAAACGGGATCTTTTTCATATAAGAATAAAGTTATCCCTGTTAAATAAATACCCAATGGATATTTAACTTCATCTACAACAAAAGTTTGAGCAAGAGGATCTAATCTTAATTGAGTGGTATTAACTTGTAAAGTATTGCCTAAAGGATTTGTTCTTATTTTCTCAGTTTTTCTAAGAGAAATTGTTCCACCTTCTTCGGTATTGGCTAAATTTAATCCATGATTATATAAAATTGTTTCTGTTAAGTATGTAGAATTTTCTATACCTGTAGAACTATCTGAGAATGATAAAACTATTTCTCCTACTAAAAATCTATATTTTTCATTGCCACTTGGGATGTATAATATACCGGCGGCGCTTCCTGTTTGATTTGTTACTATAGGATCCCCGATCTGCGCACTAGACGTTCTCGGTCCGCAAAATTCTGTAATATTTACACCATTACAATAAACATATATTCTTGTATTGGGAGGCATTTCCACAACTGCAAAGGCCATTATTTCTGACCCAGCATAAAATGTATCTGCTTGGGTTTTTCCTGTAGATGCAGTGGAAGAAGGAGTGACAGGATTTAGTGCTTTATCTACTTCTTTTTTGGCAAAACGATACAAGTTTTTCGAAGGGTTGCTAAACATTTTTTTAAATTCCTATTAATGAATAATTTATAGATTTATATCCGTTGTTCTCAGTAATAACAGCTTTTGGATATAATTTTTCAACTTCTTGAGCCATTAAACCATAGAATGTTCCATAGCCTGCTCCTGTTAATTTCTTAAACGGTTTCTTATACTCAAATTTATACAAATTTAATCCTGGTTTAATTTTGCGAATAAATTTCACATTCTTTTTCATTCTAATATCTGAGAATGTTTTCTTTAGCCATTTACCAAATCTTTTTACAGGTTTTTCTAAAACTGCAGCTACTGCTAATACTACTGCAACTACAGCAACAACTGCGAGAACTGGCGGCGCGCTCAAAGTAATCGCAAAATAATTATATACAGCGGTAACGCCGGAAACTACTGCACTAAACGCGGCCGAAGCTACTTTACCTATGCTTGCCAGCGCTTCCACCGCACCAGTAAACGCAGAAGCGGCCGCAGTTGAAATTGACGCTCCACCTATTAATGAAGCTGTTCCTGCGCCTGCGATGCCTGCCCATGCAGCTGAGCCTGCAATATAAATACCTGCTGCAACAATACCCCATTCTAATAAATTAAGAGAATAAGTATTACGTTTACTAATATATGCTCTTCCTCTACGATCGTCAATACCGCCAGGATTTGGATTTATAAATGAATTTGCTTCAACTTGACTAATAAAAACTTCTTCAGTATAATTTGCGGTTATAATATCATCTACAAAATTAAAATTCGATGCAGAAACAATTTCTAAATTTACATTATTTGCTGTAAATAGTGGTTCACAAACCCCCTCTGATGTAGAAATTGCAATCGAATAATTTGGATTTTCTATATCCGCTTTACTGAAATCTGTAAAATTTTCTACAAGAATACCCGACTTTAATAATGTGTCGCCATTATCGTTAACAATGATAGATTTTAAATTAGCAATTTCTACAGCTTGAACTCTAATTGCTTTATCCAATGCAATAGTGGTTCTTTCAATTTTTGCAATATCTTGCATAGTGAATCTTTGATTGTCTCGATATACAATATCAATTTCAAATGCACTTGCCGCAAAAGGAGGTATTTGTAATGTTGCTATTGCTAATCTTGATTTAACTATAGGATCATCTTGAGCAACAATGCCGCTAGAATCTACTCCAGTTTCTACATACAATCTATTATATGGAGAGTCAAAATTAATATTATCTTTACTTACATAAAGTATATCTGTTCTAGCTAGATAATATGTAACATCTGCATCTGTATTTACATAAGATACAGGAAATACTGATGTCTCAAAATTTAAATAGTCACTGCCATTGATTCTTTTCGGTCTAAAATCTAAACAATCAACTAAATTATATTCTTTAGAATCAACAACAGATTTATATGTTGGAATTTCTCTATAATAAGTTTCAGGATAAGAATCTGCAGTACATGGTCCGTCTCCTGTATGTGTAAAATAATCATAAGCTACAAGAACGTTTCCTGGAATTTGAGATGTTGCACCTACAAATTTCACAGAACCATGGTCATACCAACCATCCTTTTGACCGTCGGATAATATAAAATCATTAGATACTACTTGTAATCTAGACCAGTTATTGGTTTCCAATACACTTACATTTGATGATGGTCTAATAGCATTGTATATAGAGCCATCATCAATAACGACTTCATTATAATCATACGATACGTTAGAAACCCAACGTCCTTTAAACTTATTATTATCTATTAATTTATATACTCCATGATGTTTAGCAATATCTGAAATTTTTAAATTATATTCAATTTCTGCATTAGTAACATTAACAAATTGATAAGCGTCTTTTACTAATGTTTTTGTTCTAGGTGTAAGATTATCAGATTGTACTAAAAATTCTATATCAGCAACACCATTAAAAGTATTATCTCCTAAATTAATAGTTGCTATACTAGAATCAGATGATATTGTTACCGAACCTTGTGAAAAATTAAAAACACCGTTACCTACACTTGCAGTTGCTCCAGATTTAACACTTATAATAAAGTTTGTTCTTGCGGTACTTGCAACAACTACACCATCTCCCTGTGGAAAAGTTTCTGGATATAGTAAAGTTTTTGTAAATATGCCATTTGAGAACACGGCATTTCTAAGGACTCTTGAATACGTTGTTCTAATATTTTTTATAGATTTAATGAATTCTTTAGAACCAACTTTAAACACCAAAGCATCTGAAGAACGCGGATCTATAATTGTTAAATTATTTCTAGAATCTAATCCAGCGGCAGCAATATTGGCATAGAAAAATGGTTGGCCATATGATGCAGATGTTAGATGGCTTGTTTTAGCGTTAGCAACACCTACAATACTTTTAACTTGTTTTGCGTTAATTAAACCATCAGCAAAAGGACTACCGTTTAAAACTTGAGAAAATGCTTTTGTAGTTGTAGTTAATCTTGTATAATCGCTTGATAAAGAATTACTTAAAATACTTTCAGCAAATTTTCTTTTAGTTATTGCAATGTCTCTTCCATCGGCCACCCATTGTCTATACCAATATGCAACTTCATCTACTTCCGGTTCTCTATATAAAGCATAGGATGGAGTATTTGCAACTCCATAATTTCCTAATAATGTAGATGCTGTGGGGGATGAAAAGAATGTGTCGGCAATAAATTGCCCATCTACTACACTAATTCCGTATTTAGCTGACCATGCTTCCCAAGTTGCAGGAGCATCTTGTACTGTAGAAAAATTGTGATAGAAAAGTTTAAATTGTGTACCGGTACCTAAAGAACTATCATATTCAATATTTTTAAATACTACCTCACCAACCTTAGTTGCGCTTGTTGTTGGATTAGTTATGCTATGCATTTCAAGGTAGATTTCACCCTGGGTAATATTATCCGCTTTTGGAATAATCATATTACTGCCGCCTATAAAGTTTAAATCCTTTATACGCATGTAATTACCTTGGGTGGTTGTAATATTATACCCGGTTTTTGTTTCTGTATTAATTGGTCTAGGAATGTTTATTTCTGTGGTTGAAATTGTAGTAACTTCTCTACCACCAACATACGCTTTACCGCCAGACACATTAATCTTAAGATTTGGATCCTGATCTGTTGTTGATACGGGCGTAATGATAAATTCATTAACCACATAATTTCCAGACTCATCATACGTTCTTTGTTCTATTTCTCTTCGTAGTTCACTTTCAGTTCCCGTATCTGTAACATATTCAATCTCACCTTTGTTAATTGTTAACAAAGGAATAATATTTTCTGTTGTATCTGCCTTTAAATCTGCATTTAAATCAAAACTTGCAATAGACAAATCAAATTTTAATCTATCTGCGCCGGGAGCAAAGTAATTGGAACTTCCTATTGCAGGATCTAATAAAGATGTGTCATCGGAACTAGTGATAATTTGTTCATTTACAAACAGACCAATAACCTTTGAAGGGCTGCCTGTATTTTTATCTGGTACAAGTTTTTGTAGATTGTTTCTAATCAAATAACCATTTCTATAGAAATATGAAACGTCTTGGGTGACGATAGAAGTTGGGCAAGTTCCTCGTTTAATATATTGAATATTCTCTTCATCTATAGTTGCGCCCGGTGCAACATCTACAATTAATTCAAGTGAGCTTTTTACTTCTGTAACATAAACTGTTTTTGTAATTCTAGAATGAACTAATTGGTCACCAACTTCAATTAAAGTTGTTGGGTTAGATAAAATAATTGACTTAGAAAAAGGAGTTGTTGTCGATGTGGCATTTTTAACAACATCTGCTTCAACAACTGCAGTTAAAGTAGTTGTTATTCTGTTTAGTGCTTCAGTAATAGTATCGTAAAAATATAAGACATCTCTTTCAGCAAAAATGCCATTATCTGTAGTATTGAATTTTTTTAAACTAATTACAATAGAAGGAAGATCTCCAATACTAGGATCGTCTCTTTCAAATACAAATTCTACATAACCAACAATATTAGAATTTTCACTGGTGACATATTTACCTAAAAAATCAGATATTGCAATAGTATTCCCCGAAGCATTTCGATCCAACAATCTAACAGTTCTTGCATCTAAATTAACGCTTGGCTTAGTACCCGTTACCTTTTGTCCATCGGTAAATAGATAATCCCCAACACGTTTAATTTGATTTTGTAGAATTGTTTGAGTCTGATTCAATTCTCTAGATTGAACTGCGACTCCGGGTTTGAATAAAACTTTGTGAAAGTTTTTATCTTCGGTATAGTCATCAAAATATGGTGATACGCTTGTGTCGATTGCCATTCTTTTTCCTTAAAATTCTATTACAAGGTGTAAATTATCTGTTTGATCAGCTGATCTTGTTATTGGGTTTTTATTTTCGATATAATATATTTCACCTTTATTTGGCAAAATTTCAGGATACAATAGATTTGAAACTATTGCTGTTGCTCCCGATGCTTTACCTAATACTATTTCTCCGGGGACAAACTTGTTATAATTGCTAGTTAAATCGAATGATCTAATAAATTTTATATAACCATTGCCAGAAGTCACATTAGTTGTTACCACGTACGCATTTGCTAAACTAGTTGTTCCCTCAATAAATTCATTTTGTGCAAAATTTCCAACTACAGATCGTAAATAAATTCCCGATAATGCTGTTAGTGTTAAAGCATTAGCTATGTTATTATATGAGTCTTTTGGATTTTTAATTATACCAAGTCTTCTAAAAGAAAATTTGCCTGGGAAATCTCCAAAGCCTTCATTGTATTCTGTTTTAACATTAATCATTAAAAAGTGAGATCCTAACTCAATAACAGGATCATAACCATGCCCATCAATAGGACTCACTATTGCCTTAATATTTGCATATTTACCTGAACCTGTACTATCATTAATGATTGCAGTTGCATATCGATAGTTTGTTCCTATGTTTGTATATGAAAAATCATATAGAACACCCAAGCTTAATTTAGGGGTAATCTCGGCATTTTCTCCATCGCCAGATATTGATATAGTGGATGTTGTAGAATAATCTAAACCACCATTAATAATTTTAATTTGTTCTATTGCCCCGCCTTTAGCATTAACAGAAACATCATCATCTTTTAAAACTGGCATCCAATTATTTGTTAGAAACTTTAACCTGTTGCCTGTAGAAATATTATATAGATATTTCCATCTATAGTTATCTGATAGTGTTACAATATCTCGACTTCTACCCGTTGGCTCAATTTTAGATTTAGAGTCATTATTGTTACTTATACACTTATATACATTAAATTCGCTATTCAATATATAGAAAGATTTATCAAATAAATTTTCATCAGCATTATCAAACTCGGCATATACAGTATCATAATTCCAGTCTATTCTTCTAACAACGTTGATTATACTATCGGGTAGTATACGCTTTAAGCTAACCATTTCGTCCCAAATTTCCGTAATCGTTTCCTGATTATCTTTTGGTATAGGTACGTCAGAGTCGCCGCCCTGCCACGTATTAGGTTTAGCTAAAAACATATACAAAGAATTGCCGCTAGATATCGAAAGATTATCTATGAAATTCTTAGAATTGTTTATCTTTAATTGTTTGGTTACTATATTAGACATCTATTTATTTATTGCGGATTGGTTTGCAGAGATACAATATCTACGGTTAATGGTGATGTATAAACACTAAATATTTCGGTGTTACTGGCCTTCAATGAGCCTTTGATACTATCTACATTTAACGAAGAATACGTAAAAATTTCCGAATCATTATTAATACTCACACCTGCATAATTTAAATTTTCGGGGTCTGTTTCATTATTTATTTCACTAAAAACAGCAAATCCTGCAGGGTGTAATACATCTTTTACAGATGTCATCCAGTCATCTATTGATCTAGAAGATCTGATAACATAAGAAAATGGTTGATAATATACCCCCGACTCTTCAGTTGCAAAAGGGGTTTTTCCTTGAATTACCATATAGTTAGATAATTCTCCAGATGCATCTTCCCACCCTCCCAATTTAGTAAACATACCGCCAATGTTAGCAGTTAAAACCGCGGGCTCCAAAAATGTAACTACAGAATTACCCGAAAATGTTTCTGTACTTTTTAGATAAGTATTACCGGAATCTCGTATACCAACAATACCCGAACCTGTAGATAGCCCATCGTCGGTAAATACACCTAAATAAAAATACTCAGTTGGTTCAAAAATAAAATCATCTACAGTAGTAAATGTAACTGAGGAAATATTACTTAATGCATTTGCAGTTGGCTCATATAACGGCGGAAATATTCCATTAAAGGATGTAAGACCGACAAAATCATTTTCATTTAAATTTGTTGCTGGAAACAGCTCGCTAGGACTATCCCAACTTGTCCAAGGTATTATTCTATAAAATACATTAGTACCAGCAGGAATATTATCCCCATTAACAGTAAATGTAACATTTGCACCTTCAACTATCATAGATTGATCTGCACTAACCCTTAATTTTTTGGATGCAGTTGTAGAGCTATCATATACTAATGCGGTACCGTTAATTTCCAAAGAATATGGAAAATCGGGATTGAGTAACATTACTATATTTTCATCACCTTCTAATGCATTATCTTCAAGTAATTGTAATACAACACTTGCCGTAGTATCATATGTAGAATTTGCCTGAAAAATTAAATTTCCCGATACTGGAAAATTATATAAGTCCGCATTTTGTATACCAACTAATGTATAAGGGACACTTGTGCCTACGGGAACATATTTTCCTGTTACATTAAATGTAACAATTTCACCTTCATATAATGATTCCCTATCAGGTCGAATATAAAATTCGGCAATATTGGCAGGAGTCGTTGAAGTATCTGTAATAGTTATTCCTATAGATTCACTTCTTCCTGGTCCGGTCAATCGTAATAGTAAAGTTTCGCCACCCTCTGTTCGTAAATCATTCACTAAGTTTAATATTATTTCAGCTTCATCGTTTTGTATAAGAAAATTTCCAGACAATCCAGATATTTTAGAAAATCCCGAAGTTGCAGTAAAATCTAAAGAATTAATACCTATGCCCGATATAGTAAAAGGTACAAGAGTATTCTGTGGCAAACCCGGTACATTTAAAGAAAATTTTACAGAATCTCCTTCTGGCAATACTGGTCTACTAACTGATAAATTATATGCCATTTTTAAAATCCTGGATATTTAAATCTTATTGATCTGATATTTGGTACAGATACAACTTTTACGTTATGTGAAGTATTATCTACCGGACTTAATATATTTCCTGTATACTTAATATTCAATAATGTCCCTTTTGTTATATTATGCTCTGCGGGGAATGTAATAGTAACGACACCGCCTTTAATTGAATATTTTCCATTAATACTTTCCGTAGGGGCTCCTGCATCTATTATACTATTGTTACTATAGTTAATTCCAGAATTCTCAGTTTCAATTCCTATTATTGCACCAAACCTATTAACTTCTGATATTTTAGCTTTTGCCGATATACCATTTCCTTCAATATCTATAATACTTTTAATGGGGCTACCTTTTTTATATCCCCTCTTGCCATCCACAATATCTATTTTAGAAATAACCGAATATAAACTTGCAGATAAATTAGATTTATCTATTGCATTATCTAATAGTACAGATTTTATTGCGTTGATTTTTTCGCCTCCAGCGAAAATCCCTTTGGTACTTTTTGTGTCTAAAATTAATTCATATACATCAAAACTACCTATATTGATTTTTTGTACATCATCTACAATTGCTGTTGCTTTAGAAATTTCACCTGCAATTTCTGTATTTTTAAAATCAAATATATTTTGTCTAGCATCAGATTGTTTAACTCGCAAAGCAGTTGGGATATTCCATTTTCCAGATGATGTTTTTAATACTATATCATATGGATAGAAAAATTCAATGGTTTCTTTATATAGAATATTGAAAAGAATTCGATATGCGGTCTCTGTTCCTTTTCTATTATAGATTTCTCTTATTCGTTTTATTAAAGCTCTATTATCTGCAATATTAGACGAAGAAACATCTTGTGCATAATTAGCTAAAAACTTAGTAATCATTTCTTCGGATGTCTCATCAATGTCCGCATATTTAGTAATATCCTGAAGCAATTCTTGTGCTTGATTATTTTGCTCTAAAAACTCATAATATGCTTTTAAGAAAGTTACAAACATTCCATAATCTGTTTGCACAAAATCTGGTAATTGGTTTTCAATTAATAATGATAATCTGTTTTGTATCTTTGAGAAAGGATTTTCAGCGCCAGCTCCAGAATGAAGGGTATATATTAATGGGTCTTTTTCTTCACCGTAACTAAAATAACTATCCGCAGAATAAAATTCACCGTCTCTATCAAAAAATTCAGTTACTTGATATATGCCTTGCCCACCTCGATTTATATCTTCTTGTATTGCTTCTTTTCTTGTTAAGAATACCGGATAGAACCAGCCAGTAAAGCTATTCCTAAATTTATTAGTTTTCGAGATGCCATTTATTTTTAATGGACCCGATAATTCTACAGTATCAAAAATTGTTGTCATATTATTCTACTGTTACTGTTACCGTTAATCCGGATGTTCTTTTAGATGCAGTATCTGTTTTGCCGTCATCTATAACTAATATTAAATCTCTTGTAGATGAAATATCCAATTCTGTAATTCTAGAATATATTCTAATATCTGTTGCATTTTCAAGATAACCTGTTGGATTTAATCTATCAAAAGATATTTCCCCCGCAGTGTAATTAACTGTTCCTATAGAAGATACTAAAACGGTATTAGTATAAAAATCTAATAGATCTAAAGTTCCCGTTGTCGATGATGTAATATTATCTTGTAAATATGCAGTGTATACTACTCCATTTACTGTATAATAAAATGCAGTAGAAGTTATACTACCCGAAACTAACTTATTGGCAAATTTTATAATTGAAGAACCAGTATATCCATTTTGTGCGCCTATAACAGGGACAATTCTTTTTTGTACCTTTATTGTAGATACATTTCCAATAATGGATAAATCTATAGCATCAATCTTTTTAGACATTTTAGAATATATAAAATTCTTATTGAATTTTTGTAATTCGGTTTTGAAATAATTTTCAATTTCTGAACGTACTAAAATTTCAATTTGAGATGCTGTGTATCTAGAATTTTTAGATGAGAATTTAATTTTTGTATCTAGATTAATATAAAGATAATTAGGGTCAATAAATTCTGGTACTACAGACATTACCTTTTTGTCTGCTAGTATTTTAGTTTTAATATTATTTTTAATAGCATCGCTTACAGTATATCCTTCATATGGCTTTAAGGATATTATAACTTTACCGTACATTGGAGGAACATTATCTTCTCCGCCCCAAACCGAAATAGATTCAACCAAAGGATAATTTGCTTCAATTATTGCTTTATAATCGGATGCAGTAACTGCTCTATTATATGATGATAAGAAACGCGGAGCTTTAAATTTAATTTCATCTATAGTATCTCCTACATCACCTCCGGACGAGTTTGTAGTTGCAACTATACTGCTATTTAAAACAACACCACCAACTGTGGATCCTAATGAAAACACCTGCGTTATATTACCCGATACATTGCAAGAATCTCCGTTACTAACTAAATATTCGATTGTTACTATGTTTCCAGGTTTTAATTTTTCTCCAAGAACATTGTCTCCAAAAAATATCTCATAAAATCCTGATGGATTTTCTTCAATAAAGAATACTTTTTCAGTAGAAGTAACTCCTGATAAATTTTCAGCTAAAGTAAATGTTGTTGTAGTTAAATCTGTATATGAATTTTGAACACTTACTCTTAAAGTACTCGTATCCACATTTTTATTAGGTATTGTATATTTTTCACTTGGGCCAGATACATCTACTCTATAAGAATATACTAAAGGAACTCCCTCAACAATTTCAACATCAGTAAAAGAATATACCCCATCTAATGGTGATATAGTAACAGCATCAAGATTCACAAAAGTATATTGTTGACCATTAATTGTAGTTGTAAAAGGTGAAAACTTAGGTAATGTTAATGTGGAAGGATTGCCTGTGGGGTCTGGTACTGTAAATGCTACTTTTGCTCTAGCACTTCTATATGATAGAGGAGTATATCCTAAGTGCTTGGCAATAGATACCGCAGATTCTCTTTTAACTGCAGAATCTAAAAACATCTCATTCGCAACCATATTTCCTAAATACGCATTATAATGAGTATTATAAGATAAAAGATCTATTAATATAGAAAGGCTAGATGCGTCAAAATCATAATCTTTAAAAATAAGATTATTATCTTTATCTCTGTAATTGGTTAGAAATTGTTTTAGATTCGTTTTAATTGAATCAAAGTCTAGTTCTGCTATTCTGTAATTAGACATTATCTTACTCTACTTATTAAAGTTTGAATTGTTATAGGTGCTTCTGTATTTCTTAATGTAAAAGTAATATTAACATCTAGATCATTTACATCTGCTGTTTCTGTAATCTTAACAGAAATTAATCTTACCCTTGGCTCGAATTTCTCAATAGATTCTTTTATTGTTCTTTCCATTGCAATTTTCACTGCAGATGAAAATGGTTCGAATAATAAAGAATGTATTTGTGTGCCTATTTCAGGATGAAAGTGTCTCTCAAAATTTCTAGTTCTTAATAAATGCTTTAATGCAGTTTTGACTGCATCTTCATCTGTTTTTAAGTATAAATCTTTAGTAAACGGATTAGCCTTAAAAGAAAGGTCTAAATCTGAAAATTGTTTTATATCTCTTGAGGTTGCCATATGATTATTTATTATGCTAAATTAACCAATTTAGTATATTTAGACTGATGGTTAACGAATGTTTGTACGTTAGGATATGAAGATTTAACCAAAGATCCATCATATGTTAAAAATGATACATGAATCCAAGCAGATTTTAATTTACTACTTCCGGGTTGAAAGTAATATTCTAATATTATCTGTCGGTGTGGAACATTTGCTACGATCCATTCTGCGATTGCTTTATATTCTCGTTTATCTGTATTAGTAAATTTAATATCTGCAGCTGCACCCAATCCATGATCGCTTTTCTCGGATATACTTCCGAATACTTGAGAAGTACTAGATCTAAAAGCGCTAGTTATTTTCATATCTGGATATTTGGCTTTAATAGGATCTAAACAATTAACTACTAATTGTTTTAAATTATAAACAATTTGCTGTTCTGTCAATCCTCGTTGCGCTGTTAAACCGCCATCTTGTAACATATCCCCAAGTGTAAATATTCTATTTTCTTTTTTGGATAATATAAATGATCTTGGAAAATATTTAAATTGTCTTATTTCGTTAAGATCCGAATTTACAATTAATTCGGGATTGCCCGTACTACTAGAATTTTGAGAAGTTGAATCTGTAGTGGAAATTTTAGTCCTCATTTTGCTATTAATTAATCCAGATTTTTCTAATAGCTGTTGATACGTGCTAGAATTATCTTCATTAGAATCAAATAAGTAATTAGACTTAGCTAATATTTCTCTTGGTAGTACTGGTACTTCAGTATTATCTGGAGTTTTACTAGCCGGCCTTGGCAATACTGCGTATGCAATTTCTCTTACTCTATTGGCACCCATTTTAGTTTTAACTATTGCTGCATCTAATAATAATGCCAATCCACCTTTTATACTAAATGTGCCTGTTGTTCCTGACTCCATAGAAATATCACCAGATGCTTTTTGTGTCATAGAACCACCTTTGGCATACAGATTAATATCTTTGCCCTGTATATTAAAGTCTCCATTTGTGACCATCGTAATACTTTTATCGGCGGATACAATAAAATTTTCAGCAACAACAGATGCAGTCCCTGCTGTAGCAACGGATGTCTTGCCGTGTCCAACTACAGACAAATCACCATCTACCTCTATCTTTGCATCGTCCTTGACAAAGATATTGGTTTGTCCTTCAACGGTTAAATTGTGAGCACCTTTAATATATGTAAAATTGTTTCTATCTAATATCTCATAATTATCGCCAACGGTTTTTCTAACCATTGTACCATTAACATCTACCTCTATATAGGTTCCGCTTTTATGAAATACTTGTATTCTTTCTGCGCCCGGAGTACTATCTAATTCTATTACGTGTCCCGCTTCTGTTTCTATAACCTGATTATACGGATATACTGCACCATACGCAGATGAAGGTTCATCCCATGTCTTGGGAGTTCCTGTAATTGGGATTTTATCTATTCTTTTATTTTCTTTTATTAAAAGAGACAGGTGAGATGTATCACCTACTGCTAATTTATTAATATCACTAACATTTGCATATTCTATTTTAGGATATTTTTTATTTGGATCTTGAAACCCTTGCAATTTTCTCAGTTCATCATTATTTAATACATTTGAATTATCATTGACCGATGGCAAATAATTACCCGCACTATCTAAAGATTTTACAAAATCAGTTTCTATTCCACCCAAAGCACTATTTCCTAGTACAAAATAATCTTTAGCTCTTACTCCTGTTTCAGTTTTCTTATTTAATTTGTCTGCATTATTAGCACCCATGACATGAGCAACAGTTAATAATCCCGCAACGTTTCTATAATTATCCGTTTCTGTTATTTTTTCTAGTCGTATTAAAGTATTATAATGTTCTTTAATAGAAGCAAACATAGCTATTTCTTGTTCGTTCTCATTTGCTAAAAACATTGCCTTTGTTTTTATGCCGTTTTGCCCGGTCCAATTTTCTGCAAAATTCGCCCATTCTGTGGGGATAGAATCTTCTCGTTGTCTATTAATATATCCCAATTCCATTAATCTAGAAACACTAATTTGATATTTGCCTAAATTACCTGTAGTACTTTCTGTATTAATATTGTTATTAGATAATGATAATGATATGGCTTTGAATAATGTGGTTATATCTTTAACACTTAAAGGCGGTAGTGCAGTTATTCCGCTCGTTGTATTTGTCGGGACAACAATCGGATTATTATTTTCGTCTCGAATTACCTTTCCATCCGATGCTTTAAAAAAACCAACTTCTATTTCTTGTTGAGCTAGTTTCTTAACGGCATCTGCAGAAGTAATAGGTTTGCCTGCAATAGTTCCTAATATTAAAGGTCTCTGTGCCTCTTCACCATCTAAGAACCATCCCATAACCCATGTACCAGGAACGATGCCGACAGGGGTATGTCCTAAACCAGAAGTTGCTGCCGATGTAATAGATTGTAAAGGAATAGCCCACGGTAAATCTGATGTAGGTAATAAATTTGTATCTGCAGTATGATACCCAAATATTCGTACTCTACATCTACCTAATTTTTCAGGATCGTCTCTATCCTCTACGACACCTGTCCACCACGTGAAAGAATTATCTATTATCATGAGGATATCCCATCATATGCTTTTTTCGAGAATGAATCTTTTGTAATTGTTAATGTTGTAAAATGTGATTTAGGATTTATCTTATGAGCAACGTCTGTTATTAGATAATATCCAGAATATAAGGGATCTGATTCGTAACTGGTTCTATCCTCATTTCCAAGTGGGCCTGGAGTTTTCTTTGGAATTTTAATTTTTATAACTGTCCCCGCTTCTATGTCTGTTCTTCCGGGTATTACAATTTGCATTTTAAAATTTCCTAATTCCACTAAGCTGGCTCGTCTCTTTCCAAAAATATACTTTGTTACTTCGTCAAAATTATTTTCTATTTTTGAATGCAACTTTGGCGTACTATAATTAACTCGTATATGCGACCTTGGATTTCTTGTAATATTTTTATAAGCCAATGGTATAGAAGTTCCTTCACTTAAATGGGGATAATCTTCAAATCTATCTATATGGTCATAATCATTTTCGTTATATTGTTTATTATATAAATCAATATCCAACAATCTATTAGATAGATATCCTGTCATAGTATTTTCCAATTGATCAAAAGATTTCTCAATAATCATAGATTTTATAGCAAACAT
>Ga0315902_10003678_pt1 | contig 22754 bp, 22 predicted proteins | sample LakEriMetagenome_9_FD_203523 | JGI IMG/M metagenome (GOLD analysis project Ga0315902, IMG submission 203523) | Freshwater fungal communities from buoy surface, Lake Erie, Ohio, United States - Buoy 12 MA117 | ecosystem: Environmental > Aquatic > Freshwater > Lake > Lake biofilm | place: USA... | reverse complement strand
ATGAAATCTTCTTGCCAATTCCTTCCAGAAGAGCGCCCATATCTTGTGGCTTCACAACAAGAAGAATGTTCTTGGCTCGTATCGAAATATCTTCCGCTGACAAAACAGCGCATCCATATCTCTGTGAGAGTTCTATCGTTCTCTCTTTGCGCTTATCTGAAATCGCAATATTGGCGGCGCTTACTCCAGCTTTAGAAATTGCCACTAAGAGCGCCTCACCCATGATTCCGGCTCCAATAATGCCGATTTCAAATCGAGTGTCTGCAGTCATGGCAGAAGATTACCGAATAGCGGCCAACGCTTTGGCATTTGCAACTTCACACTGCCTCTTCACAACGGCCAGTACATCGAAGTTGTCTGCCCACTAGATCACCCAGCAACAGAGCAAACTCCTTGGGGCAAAGCAATTAGCAAGAAAGCACAAGAAGGAGGAGGCTGGCTAATCGCTGATCACCCATCACAAGATGGAAAAGCAGTTGCTGCCATTGAAAAGATTACGATCGCTGATACCAATCACCTTTCAGACTCTTGGTTTAAGACAGAGATCCTTGGTGGATTAAACGGCGCAGATGTTGAGTTCATTGTTCCGTCAGCAAATGATGGGGAGTATGGAATTGTTGCGGTTCATCTGACGACGCCAAGTGGTGTTGTGAGGTTAGACTAGGGCAAGTCATATATGTTCGAGCTATGAATTGAATCAATTTAAATTTGCCCGCTAGATTTTAGGGTAGGTGGCTTCTAAAAACCGGAATTAAATTCAGGAAAGGCCTCATAATTCGTAGAGAAATTGATCAAGAATTTGTATTCTTCACCGGTGAGAGTAGCGATTTTGCAGAGTAATTACTTTCCTTGGCGCGGATACTTCTCAATTATCAATAGCGTAGATTTATTTGTTTTTCATGATGATTTGCAATATACAAAAAATGACTGGCGCAATAGAAATCGATTCATAAGAGCCAATGAAAACCCAACTTGGCTCTCGATTCCATGTGGCACATCAGAAAAGAGACTCATTTGTGAAGTAAAGCTTCCGAATACAAATTGGGAAAAGGAACATTTTCAAAAAATAAACGATTGGTATTCCGGAAAAATCAACATTCAAAAGTATAGACCACTTCTCGAAGAGATTTACCTAAGAAATAAATTCACGACGCTCTCGGACTTTAATCAATTCTGGATAAAGTTTATCGCCCAAGTAGAGTTTCAATCAAAAACCGATTTTTTGGATTCGCGAACTTTGAACTTGACAAAAACAAAGTCTAGTCGCGTAATAGAGATATTGACTGAAGTTGGTGCATCGAGTTACCTTTCAGGACCATCGGGTAGAAACTACTTAAATGAAGACGATTTTAGAAGTAAAGGCATCGAACTGGAGTATGCTGATTACGCTAAACTTCCGGAACTTAACAAGATTTGCCAACGGCAGGGAGAGTTTAGCATTTTGCATGATTTACTTGAGCACCCAAATGGGACCTCATTACTTGGAGAGCTTTAAATGAAATTTTCACTTGTTACTACTCTTTATAACTCTGAAGATCATCTATTTGAATTTCACGAAAGGGTATCCAAATTATTTAAAAGTCTTGGTGAATCTTATGAGATCATCTATGTGGATGACGGATCACCGGATGCCTCGATCAGAGTTGTACAAGAAATTAAAAACTCGGATTCAAACACTCGGATTCTTAAGCTTTCTCGGAATTTTGGGCACCACACGGCAATTCTTGCTGGCCTCGAGCATAGTGTGGGCGATGTCATTTTTGTCATTGATTCAGATTTGGAAGAAAGACCTGAATCTTTAGTTACGCTTTATGATGCGTTGCAAAGTGAATCCGAACTCGAAATGGTATACGGAGTCCAAGCCAAGAGAAAAGGAAATATAACGGAACGCATTTCAGGTTCTATCTATTACACTTTGTTCAATGCTCTTAGTGATTTTAAGATCGAACCAAATCAGTTAACTTCCCGTGTAATGACTCGTAAATTTGTAAACGCACTAAATTCATATCAGGATAAGAAGTTCACCTTTTTGCATTTAGTTTCGCAGCTAGGCTTTAAAACCTACGGCATAAAACTGGTCAAGGAAAGCAGTTCTGATTCCACGTACACCCTGAGGGGAAAAATTAACCTTGCAATAAAGAGTTTAACCTTGGGTACCACCAGGATGCTTGACGCTTTGTTCGTTCTTGGGTTTAGCATATTCGGAATAGGAGTATTGATAACCTGGATAACTTTCATTCTTTGGCTTATTTCACCGAGCATTCCTGGTTGGACCTCGTTGTTGTGCTCAGTCTGGTTGTTAGGTGGAATCATAATGATTTCAATGGGTATCTTGGCAAAATACATTGAGAATACATTGATTGAGTCTAAAAGTAATCCTCGCTACATAGTTGATTGGTTCCAATAGTGATTTACTGGGATGCACCGAGATTACTAATAGAACCAAATTCTGAAATAGAATGGATGTCAACCAGTGCAGGTGCTGCAGCGGTCGCTAAGGAATCAAATGAGCTCAAGATCTATTTAACTGGGCGAGATTTCCAAGGGCGTTCCAACATCGGTGTTATACGTGTAGACGAAAACACGTTCGAAATACTTGGCATAGAGGAGAAACCAATACTTGAACTTGGCGCTCCAGGCTCTTTTGATCAAAATGGAATTTCATATCCTTGCGTACTTGGTTTTCAGGATAGGGTTTATCTTTATTATACCGGCTGGGTCGAAGGTGTTCAGGTTAGATGGTATAACGGAGTCGGTCTGGCAATTAGTGAAAATAATGGAAACTTTAAGAAATTTAGCAAAGCGCCAATTATTCACAGAACCAATGAGGATTTTATAGGATTTGGATCAACCTTTGTTTTCTCAGATGAATCGAAATTTATCGCAATTTCTACACGATTTGAATCGTGGGATGTCACAGGGAACAATCACCACTACAATCTAAAAGCGGGTACTTCGATTGACGGAATTAACTTTCAATGGGAAAGCAAGCCGATTTTCCCATTTAATGATGGTGAATTTGCCATTTCAAAGCCATGCGTAATCAAGGTTAATGATATCTTTATGATGTGGTACTCGTACCGGGGTTCAGAGTATAGAATTGGGCTCGCTGCATCAAGAAACGGCATAGAATGGAAGCGCTTTGATGAGTTGCATGAAATCAAAGTAGAAGAAGAATTATGGTGCAATGAAATGCAATGTTACCCATATGTAGTTGAACTCTCTGACAAGTTTGTTATGTTCTTTAACGGTAATGGTTATGGAAGAACAGGATTGGGGTTCACAACTATGAAACGCAAATCCATGGAAGCCTTAGTTCGAGAAGTGAGCCAATCAATTGATTAGTTTTAGTGTATGAAAGTCCTAGTAACAGCAGCAGGATCGCCACTTGGTCAGAGTGTCACAAAAGCTTTATTGTTGTCCCCCCTAAAGCCGAATATACTTATTGCAGACAGCACACAAGCCGCAGCAGGACTTCACTTATTCTCAGAGTTGGATTCTTTTTTAACTCCAGAGGTAAAAGATCCGCAGTACGATGAATTCATAACTTCTAAACTGGTATCGGAAAAAATAGAAGTTGTTTTCCCGTTGCTAGGTGTTGAATTTGCATATTTTCAAAAGAATTACATAAAATTTAAAAGTTTGGGAATTGAAGTAGTTGCACCAAGAAGTCATGATGCACTACGCGCTGAAAGCAAATTTGAATCCATAGAATTGGTTAAGAAAGCAGGCTTAAACTATCCACGGACCATTTTAGTCAATTCTCAAGATGACATTCTGTGTTTTTTTGAAGAAGGAAATGCCCAAGGAGTTTTAAAACCGGTATATGGTGCATCAAGTGCTGAGATTCATTTTGTGAGCACGCCTAGTGAAGCCTCAGCTATAACACAGCTAAGACCCCCTTGTCATTTTGTTTTGCAAGAATTTATGCCCGGACCGGAATATACGGTAGGCGTCCATCGCTCGGTCAATTCAGATTCTGCTTACTCGATCGCGATAGAGCGAGATTTAAAATTTGGCCTCTCCTATAGCGGCAAAGTCATCTTCAACGACAAAATTGAACAATACGCAATTGATGTGGTTTTGGCGCTAGGGTTATTTGATTCGAACAATGTTCAACTAAAGTTGGTAAAAAATCAACCGGTTATTTTCGAGATAAATCCTCGACTTTCAAGTACAACATCCGTCCGAGCTCACTTTGGGTTTAACGAACCAGACATGATACTCAGGGATCGGTTACTGAAGGAAAAAATAGATCAACCCACAATCACACCGGGCAATTTCTCGAGATATTGGGAGGAGGTCTACTGGTGAGTAGCCATTTAATTGGAATTTTCTCTGATGTTCACTGCAATATCGATGCACTTGAGAAAATGTTTGAAAATGAACCAAATGTTGAGACTTGGATTTGTGCGGGGGATTCCGTCGGACTATTCCCTTGCATTAATGAAACTCTAGATCTATTGAGAAAAAATAATCTGATCGCAATTCAAGGCGATCATGAGGAGAGCATCCTATCCGGGAAGGAACTCAAACACAGCTTTTCCGGAAATCAATCATTACGAATTCAAGAGAAAATAATTAATGAAGAAAACCTAGATTTCCTTTCTAGTTTACCTATGGAAAGAATAGTATCGATAGGAGGGTCAAAATTTTTGATTCTACATGATTTAAACAGGAAGTCTGGGAGTAAGTATCTTTTTGATTTTGAAAAAATAAGCAGTTTAATGAGTGCAGACATAGAGTTTGTAATTTTCGGGAATACTCATATACCAACTTTTTACAAAGGTAGAACGAAAACTTTTATTAATCCCGGCTCACTTGGATTTCCAATTCAAGTTAATGGTGCGCCATCCTATGCATTATTGGATATAAGTAACCAGAGTTTACTCTTCAAGCAGATGGAGGTCGACCAAGAAAGAGTTTTGAGAAGATTGAGAGATGATAATTACAATAAGAAATTTATTGACTATCTCGAGAATGGATACGCGTGGATAAGCCAGTAGTTATTTTCGGAGCAGCAACTTTGTCAGAATTAGTTTTTGAGATCCTGACAGCACAGAATCGCAAGATTTTAGGTACAACTGCAGACTTAATCCCTGCAGTTTTTTCTGAGCAAAGTAAGTTTTTGGGATTGTTTAGCGAGTTAAAGCTTGATTTTGAAAAAGTCGATTTTTGCGTTTGCATAGGTGATAATCGGGGGAGAATGCAAGTTATGAACCGCATATTATCCATGGGGGGGAGGATAACGAATGCAATTCATCCTCAAAGCTTTATTAGCAATTCGTCAAATATAGGATATGGAAATATTTTTTTCCCCTTCGCTTACGTAGGCTCAAGAGTCTCGATGGGGAACGGCAATGTAGTTTTTCCATTTGCATCCGTCACACATCACACAAATATTGAAAATTATGTTTTTTTTGCTCCTAATTCATCTATCGGTGGGCATAGTGACATAGGAAGTTTTGCGAAATTTGGTATGAATGCGACCGTTCCGGCAAATAGTCAAGTGCCATCGGATACCCATGTAAAGCCAGGGTATGTATTTGGAGGAGAATGATGCCTAAAAACTATGATGAATTGGTTAATAAATATGGTGATTCACCACTAAGCCTTGGATGGGGACTCAAAGATCGGCGCGAACTTCGATTCAAAGTTCTCACGGAACGCTGGAATCTCAGGAATTCATCAATTCTAGATCTCGGTTGTGGTTTTGGTGATCTTTTGGGTTTCATGAAGGCTTCGGGATTAGAGGTTGATTACACAGGATTTGACACTAGTTGCAATGCACTCGAAATTGCTCGGGCAAAACACCCTTCCGGGCGGTATGAACTTTTTGACATATCAAATTTGGAAGAGGAAGAGCGTCATTTTGACTACATATTTGCATCGGGTATCTTTAATGACAAAAGAGCCGAACCAAATCATTTTGTCAGAAGCGTTTTTGGGCAAGCGTATCGTTTAGCGAATAGGGGATTTTCTGTAAATTTTCTGTCGACAACCGCGAGCCTTAGATATGAAGAAAGTGAGTACACAGCACCAAGTTTGATAGCTAGAATCTGTGAAGAGAACAACATGAGATTTGAAATAAACCACTTTTATATGCCATTTGAATTCACCGTACATGTGAGCAAGAAAGAAGGGTTTAATCCGGATTTAATTATTTACGATGAGTACTTTGAGACTGAAAATTAACTTTTTTGATTTTCAGAAATAAAAAAGTTTTTATGATCAAATCTAAATTCATCTAGAACTAAACAGATTTAGATTTTTCTATACTGACGTCCATCGTCGGTTGAATTTCAACCGGCAGCAAAGAAGCTAAAAAAGAAATTCTCAACAAAGCGATTGGCTTTAGGAGAGTAGCAAGAAACGGATGTCTTTTGCGAATTAATTCATCGTCAAAAGCACGGATCAATAATTGGCTAAATGCATGTCGATTGAAATTGACTTCAAAATTATGCTTTTTTGAAAACTGTCTTATTTTTTTAACAGTTATCCAATTTATTGAATCAAAAAGATCTTCTGCGTCCTTGTATGAGTGATGAGTTGCCCTTGCCCTTGGCAACACAAAAGATCCTCCACCTCGACGGTAAAGGAATTTTCCAAAATGAGGTTCATAAGGAAAATCATAATTAGGACAAATGAATCGATATTCCCCACCCTGTTCCAGCTTTTCAATAGCTTGAAGTAAAACTGAATATGGATCCTTCAAATGCTCCATAACATTTATGGAGAAAATAAAATCAAATTTTTTGTCAAGCTCGTAATCTTCGATAGGTGATTCAATCAACTCAAAGATAGAATCTTCATTTTCCATAATTTCAGAAAATATCTGCATAATGATAGAAATTCCACTAAATCCCTCACCTATAGGTTCAACAGAAGTAACCCTAAATCCCTCGCTAGCCAACTGAGTTGCAAGCGCCAGAATGCCACCCCCAATTTCAAGAATCTGGGCTCCGCTGTCCAATTTGAGTAGACTAGTATGGAGGAGCCTCCGTGCCTCTAGCGCCTCATTTTGATAGGTGAAATATAGATCAAGCAAATCTGGCCTTTTCTGTGAGATCTGTTCTTCCGCAAATTTTCCCCTGCGGGCCATCTCATCCAAAGCTTTTTCGAGAGAAATCATTTTGAGCTCTCTACCCCAGGTTCTATCCACCAATCAGGATTTGATCTGTACCATTCAATGGTTTGAGCCAAACCTTCTTTAAACTTAACGGTTTTCTCAAAACCTATAGATTGGATTTTTGTTGAATTAATAGAGTATCTAAAGTCATGTCCAGGTCTATCTTTAACATATGATTTCATTTTTTGGCTAAAGCCCATCAATTCGATTATTTCACTAGCAAGATCATTATTTGATAAGTGGTGTCCGGTTCCAATGTTGTAAACTTCACCGGGACTTCCATTTTCTAAAACAGTTTGAATTCCTCGAGCATGATCGCTCGCATGTATCCACTCTCGAACATTTTTGCCATTGCCGTAAATAGGAAGTGTTTGACCAGTTTTCAACATTGTGATGAAAACGGGAATCACCTTCTCGGGATACTGATATTTTCCATAATTATTGCAACAACGTGTTGTCCGAACATCTAATCCATGAGTCACGAAAAAACTTCGAACCATTAGGTCTGAAGCAGCCTTGCTAGCAGCGTAGGGCGAATTGGGCTGAAGCGGGAATGTCTCTAAAGCAGAGCCTTCACCTAGAGATCCATAAACTTCATCCGTCGAAACGTGAATAACAGTCTTCACGCCAACCTTACGACTAGCTTCGAGGACTCGAAATGTTCCAAGTACATTAGTTTCGACAAACGCGGACGCATCATCAATTGATCGATCCACATGTGATTCGGCGGCAAAATGGACAACAAAATCATGTCCTGCCATGGTTTTTTCTAGTAAGTCATAATCGCAGACATCCCCCTTGATGATTGATAACCGCGGATCACCTACGAATTCTTGGTAATTCTTTGGGTTTGCTGCATAGGTAAATTTGTCATAAATGGTCACACCAGTCACCCCTTCAACTTTCTGAAAGAGATGTTCTACATAATTTGACCCAATAAACCCGGCACCACCCGTGACAAGATATCGCACGTTCAAAGCCTAGTGCAGATTTCCTTGATCGCCCATTAGGCTTAATTCATGGTCTGGTCATCAAATACTTCTGCACCCCTAAGGTGTGAACCATGAAGGGAATAGTCCTTGCTGGTGGACTCGGCACTAGGTTAAATCCATTAACGAAAGTGGCAAGTAAACAGCTGCTTCCCGTGTACGACAAACCACTTGTTTATTACCCGATTTCTACTTTGATGCTTGCGAACATACGAGAAATTTTGGTTATTGCCGCTCCTAATCAAATCGAGAGATTTAAGGAATTGCTGGGCGATGGTGATGATTTTGGAATTTCGATAGCGTATAAAGTTCAAGAGAAGCCAACGGGGATTGCAGAAAGTTTGATTCTGGCGGAAGATTTCTTGAATAGTTTTAAGTCTGCGCTCATTTTAGGCGATAACTTGTTTCATGGTTCAGGACTTGGTCGAAGACTAGAGGCATTTAATAAAGTTGTTGGAGCTCAGATATTCGGATATCACGTACAAGATCCGAGCCCTTATGGTGTTGCGACAGTAAATAGCGAAAATAAAGTAACAGCTCTTGTGGAAAAACCCATGAATTCAGAGTCGAAGATAGCAATTCCAGGTCTTTATTTTTTTGATGAGACAGCATCAAGTCGAGCAAAAGAATTAGTGCCAAGCAGTAGAGGCGAACTTGAAATACTAGACTTGTTAAAATCTTATTTGGTAGACATGAGTCTTAAACTAGAGATGCTCCCTCGAGGGACAGCATGGTTTGATTCAGGAACGTTTGATGACCTTCATGAAGCAGGTACTTATGTAAAACTCATGCAGGAGCGCACTGGAGAACGCGTAGGCGATCCCTTAGAAATCGCAAAGATTAGAGGATGGGTTAATTGATTCCATTTAATGTGCCTTATGTTCCTGAAGCGTCAAAAAGATATGTGCTGGATGCACTAGAGAGCAATCACCAACAAGGTGATGGCCCCTTTACCGCAAAGGCATCGAGAATGGTGTCCGATTTTGTTGGAGGAGGTCATGTTCTACTAACACCATCTTGCACACATGCTCTAGAAATGGCAAGCATGTTGGCAAACATCGGTCCAGGTGATGAGGTGATTCTTCCTTCGTACACATTCACCTCCGCCGCAACAGCAGTAACCAAATTTGGAGCAACCCCAGTATTTGTTGATATAGAGATGCATACCAAAGGAATTGATGTTAATCATGTTCGGGACGCCATTTCACCCAAAACAAAAGCTATTTCGTGGGTGAATTACGCTGGTGTCGCTCCAGACATTGAAGGACTTCAAAGTTTAGCGAGAGAATTTAACCTTCTTCTAATCGAAGATAACGCTCATGGTTTGGGCGGTTCATATAAAGGAAAGCCTCTCGGAAGTTTTGGGGACTTTGCGACACAAAGTTTTCATGCTACAAAAAATATCCAATGTGGCGAAGGCGGAGCTCTGGTGGTAAATAACCCAAAATATATTGAGCGCGCAGAAATCATTCGCGAAAAGGGAACAAATCGTTCTAAGTTCATCAGGGGAGAGATTCAAAAATATCAATGGGTTGATCAAGGAAGCAGTTATTTACTAGCTGAAGTATTAGCGGCACAACTCACTGGTGAGTTAGAAAATTTCCAAAAGATTCAGTCTGAGAGAGTTGACTTAGTCCGAAGATACGAGTCTATTCTTTTCAATGAATCTAACAATTTCTTTTCAATTCAAAAACTAAGTAAAACGGACACTATTGTGGCACATATGTTTTATATTGAGTTCAAAGATAAAGGAGATCGTGAAGCTTTCAGAAGCAAAATGTTGGCAAATCAAATAACTGCGAGTTCACACTACCAACCTCTTGATACTTCGCAGATGGGAAGAAAAACTCTCAAACCAAGTGAATGTAAGAACTCTAAATACTTTGCCGAAACTATCCTTAGATTTCCCGTTTGGATTGGTTTGCACAAGAGTGGTATTTTTTCGATTTTGGAAGAACAACTAAACTCTATTCAATCTTCCAATATTCCTAAGAAGTATTAGCTGACCAATGATAGACAGAATCCAAATGGAAGGTATGAGTTGTCGCCAATAAGTCCAAGCATTTGGAGATAGATTTACAACTATAGGGATGAACAATAAATACCACTGAAATAGGTCGATTCTTTCCAATTGCTTTTTTTCACATAGAACTTTAATGAGCAAAACCAATGCGCCTGTCGCCCACAGTCCTGTATAAGCCATTGCTGTGGGTGCGGCAAATTGCGCTAAAGAAAGTACCCAAATCAATTTATAATCTTTGTCCAAGGATGTAAATCGAAACAACCATACGACAATTAAAAACCATAATAGGCAAAGAGACAGAAATAGGTACCGATAGCCTAAGAGGTGCTGATCAAATTCACTCCTTGGTAACCACATAAAAAGAAGATTTGAAGGAAGACTAGGTAGTCCGATTCCACCTAGAATCCACATGGGATCGTTCGAGCCCGTTTGATACAAAAGGCTTTGTACTATTGAAGAAAAGGCCTCTCGCAAATTCGAAACAACCAGAAAAAAAGATACAAAATTGAAGATCAGAAATTGAAGGAAAGCGGTATATGCAAACTTCTTATGATTCATCAGCCAGAAAAACGGAAGAAACGCTAAGTAGTACAACTTTAGTGAAGCTGCAATTGCAAAGAGCCCACCAAAAACCGCTAAATCAAACCTTGATAGCTCTAATTTGCTGGATCTCATCAATTTTCCGATTACTGCAAACAATAGACCTAGTGAGATAATGACAAAATTTCCACGATCCACTGCAATAAAAAATGGCAGGTTCAAAATGCCTATTACGACCAAGAGTGAAACAACGTATGGATGGTTGATCTGAAGTAAACTCCACAACCCATACAAAAGTACTGCAAGTGAAATCACGAAGAATAGAATCAACGAGTAATTCATTGGAAACACTAAAAAAATTTTAAGGAGTAATATTGGTCCCGGGAGTCCGGCATCGATGGGCCACTCTGGCCTATATGGGTTGAGAACTTTTGAATAGAGTACGGGTAGTTGAAAATCACCGAAGTAATGCCCGTGCCAAAGTGGGATGGGTAAAGTCGGAGGCGGGGTCCAAGGTGTGTCGATTTTGGTGAATGACCAACGTTCTAACATGTTTACTGATTTATAAAAACTTTCATTCCAAAATGTTACAAAAAGTCCAATAGTCCATCCAACAGAAATTATTAAAGCAACGGGGTTAAACACGCGACTTAAATTGGTTCCCAACAGAAAGTCAGAGTTTTTGCTTTTTGACTTTGTTTTTGCCACGCGGCTCCCTCAAAAGTAGTTACTAACTCTGGTTGGATTCCCCTATTTCCACAAATTCCTGAGAAATCTTGGCACTAGCCTCATCAATTTGTCCAGTTTAACAATAGAACTGTTTAAACCTGCTGTATTGATGAAAAGCGAGATATCTTGCATGGCATAAAATGGATGGTTACGCTTGAAATCTGCAATCTGCAACTCCAATTCGGCCACGGTCTTCGCAAAAAGTGCCGCATTTGGCGTTGTTAGGGAAGCAAGAAGCATGTCAAGATTGTGAGGGAACGGTGTCCACAGGAATCCAAAAGGAGACCGATAGATCTTTCCCCCAGATATCTCAGCAACAAAACGCCTGTGTAATTGAGCTTCAGGAGAAAACAGTCTCGCTGAAATGATTTCCAATTTCTGTAAGGAGCTATCAGAATTGCTAGCATCCCAAATTTCTTTAATAATCTCATCAAAAGTGCCATCTATGCCCATAAGTTGAGACAAGAAGTGTTCTAGCTTTTCTAATGACAAGATGTTGGTAACTTGATTCTTTGATTGATAAATAATTTGATCCACGATAAACCCCAGGATTACATCGAAGATAAAGAATCTATGTCCGAGGTGCCCCTGATCTAAAGTGTCGAGTAAATCCCTAAGATGGAAAACACCCTTCTCTTGTAATCGCACAATCTGACTTATGAAGGAAATTGTCCACGGATTTCGATACGGTTCAAATTGTTTATTTGCATAACTCACCCAGTGCTCACCTTTAACCTCGGCACTAGCGTGTTCTTCATCAAAGGGATTAGAGCTGTATTTGACAAGGGGTATTGCAACTGCGACAAATTTCTTGTCATGATAGGAAGACAACAAAGTTGTTACATGTGAATATATTTTCAAGCCTTCGCGGTGCAACTCTTCCATGAAGCCAATTTGGAAAGAGGATTTCTTGAACACCAATGTGGAGAATCCTGCCGTAACAGACCAAAATCCGGCTCGCTTCACAAATTCTGTGAATGACATCTGATTTAGTATCGAGTCAAGCTCAAGTCGATTTATATCCCATGCACCGGTTGCAGCATTTAAACCGAGAGAGTTAAACACCATGAGATCAAAATCTTCATTTTCAATTAACTCTGTCATGAATTTGAGGCCATGCTGGAGCGGGAAATCATCATCACCAAGAACCCAGCAATGTGATCCAGTTGCGCTGTTGATTGCAAACAATAAATTCTCTTCTGCCGTCAAAAGATGAATTGGAGGCTTAACAATTTTCACTAAGTCTGACAATCCCAGTTGAGAAGTTATCGAAATTTCGGGATCCGAGTGGTTATCCGAGATTAGAATTTCTAGATTTGATTTAATCGTATTTGGTAGGTAGCTATCCAAGAGACTTAAAAGACCACTGAGCCTGTCCGCTCCCCCGTAAGTTGGAATCAGAATGGTTAGTTTAGTTAAACTCACAAACTGAGTCTATCTCGAGATTTAAAAATTCCAAGGACACTTAATCTCGTAAAAGGTTTAGACTGGTCAATCTTTCAATCTAAAATTAGACTTCGATCATGAGCCAGAATCCCTATCAGATTTCGAAGCAGCTCTACAAGACGCAAGCAAATCTATTTTACGTCTATACGCCACGTTGGATAAATTCTTCAGCTGGAGTCAAAGTTCTTCATTACTTGTGCCATGCCCTTAATTGTGCAGGACAAGATGCTTACCTAATCCTGTCTGATTTTCCAACAAGAACAGAACCACGCATCAATGCAAATTTGAAAACTCCGATACTGACAAAGGAAGAAGCATTAGCCCACATTAGAGCCAAAAGATTTGCGATTACGATTTATCCAGAGACTGTTCCTGGGAACCCATTGGGAGCCCCACGTGTAGTCAGATATCTTTTGAATTATGCAGGCGCCTTGGGTGGAGAAAAGGTCTTTCCAGATTCTGATTTTCTATTGGCTTTTTCCGAGAACATAGCTTCTAATTATGAAAAAACCAGTCATGTAAAGATCACGACGACTCTATTTTTGCCCCCTGTGGATCCCCGGGAATTTCAATTCAATAGGGCAAAGGGCAACTTTCAAGTTGTCTATGCAGGTAAGTATCGAACTTTTGTCGGCCCACCTCCAAAAGTAGGAAATCTTCCCTCAATAGAGATTCTTAGAGACGGACCGGAAATGCAGACGCGGGATGAAGTAAAGAAACTACTTTCAGCCGCAAGAGTTATGTACACGTTTGAGAATACTTCCCTTATTACCGAGGCTATTTTATCTGGCACTCCTGTGCTTGGGGTAAAAAATGATTTTTTTACTGAATTAATTGCCGAACACGAAACAGGAACAGGTGGGTTCGAATTTCTGCAATCAAATACCTCTTTCAACGAGGCTGAAAAAAGTGTTCATCAAGGTTCAGCTGATTACAAGAAAACTGTTGAAGACTTTAACGAAAAATTGCACTTATTTGTGGAACGGTCAGTAAATTTTTTTGAGACCAATAACAACCCCAAGCTAATTAGACTCCGAACAGATCGGATCTTGTTTATCAATCACAAGCTGATATTGAGTTATCAAATAATAAGGAGTAGGGGCTTCGGTGCCTTTATCCGTATGGCTTATTATTACCTCAGGAGGAGAATCGGATTAGCGCTTCTCCGAAGAAATGTGTGAAGTTTGTACCTACTTTATTGGGACTTTAGTTTAGTATACTGAGATGATAAAAAGTCTGATTCTGGCAGGCGGATTAGGTACACGACTTCGCGAAGAAACTGAGTTCAAGCCCAAACCCATGGTTGAGGTAGGTGGTCGCCCAATTCTCTGGCACATCATGAAAAATCTTTCAGTCCAGGGTGTAAACGATTTTTCTATAGCTACGGGCTATAAAGGTGAGGTCATCAAAGACTACTTCCTAAATTACTATGCGAGAAATAATGACATCACGATTGATTTGGGCCAGCAATCTCGATTTACGCGGCATGGACTACATGATGAATCAGATTGGCGCGTAACTATCGCTGGAACTGGTGAGACCACAATGACGGGAGGACGTGTATTTCGTGCGATGAAACATCTGCAAGGTGAAAGATTTCTCTGTACTTATGGTGATGGGCTTGCCGATATCGATTTGAAAGAGCTCATCGATTTCCATATTTCACATGGAAGGATTGCGACTGTAACGACTGTTAAGCCCCTTAGTAGATTTGGCGTTATGGAAGTTGATGACAAAGGAATTGTTACTCAGTTCCGCGAAAAGCCACTTATGGATGGTTGGGTTAATGCCGGCTTCTTTATTTTTGAACCTGAAATCCTGGATTATTTAGATGAAAACTGCGTACTTGAAGCGGAACCATTAGCGAAATTGGCAGCGGGTGGGCAGCTTGCGGCATATCGCCACAACGGCTTTTGGCAACCCATGGATACTTTCCGAGAATCTAACTTCCTTAACGAACTTTGGAATTCGAATGACGCACCATGGAAGAATTGGTAAGGAAATTGAACACTCCAAAACTCAATGATGCGCGGAATTTCTTAGTCTTCGGTGCTTCAGGGGCGATTGGATCAGCTTGCGTTCAAAGTTTGAGTTCAGTTGGTCATGTAATTGCAGGTAACCGAGATCTTGAGGAACTTGAAAAGAAAATTGCTTCTTCACCATTTTTTGCTGGAGTTATCTGGGCCCAAGGTTTGAATCATGGTGATTCGTATTCTGATTTTGATTTGTCTGATTTCGAGAGAGTCTTATCTACAAACGTAACTTTTATTCTAAACACGTTGAAGATTCTCCATCAAGGTCAAAAAATTAGGCCAGATACGCAGTTGGTTGTTTTATCAAGTATCTGGGGTGAGATTGCCCGCCCGAACAAACTCTCTTACGGAATTTCAAAAGCAGCAATAGGTGGTTTGATACGATCACTAGCTGTCGATTTAGGGCCATCGGGAGTCCAAATTAACTCTGTATCCCCAGGACCAATTGACACACCTATGACAATTGCGAATTTAAAGCCAACGGAGTTTCAAAGAGTGATTTCAGAAACGCCAATTAGAAGATTGGTAAGCCTCGATGAGGTGGCTTCTCTGGTTTGTGGCCTTGCCACAGGAAAGTTTAGAGGCGTAACAGGCCAAGACATCATTATTGATGGCGGTTGGAGCGTAGCGAAACTTGTCTGAGATATTTATTAACAGTTCGCATAAAGATTATGGAATCTATTTCCAACCTTTAAACCTTAATGAGTTTGAAAATGCATATTTCCTATCTGACGAGAGATTTCAAGAACGTTATAATCAACAAGAAGGTAAAGTTGTATTTCTCAAGGCTGATGAAACTAAAAAGAATTTAAGCACAGTAGAAGATGTCATGATGCAGTTGTCAGAAAAAGGAATGACCAAGAACCATGAGTTGTTGGTAATTGGCGGAGGCTATTTACAAGATGTAGGAACCCTGGTTGCTTCCCTGTACATGCGCGGTGTTAATTGGACTTACGTTCCAACAACATTGGCCGCTATGGGTGACTCTTGTATTGGTGGAAAGAGTTCGATAAATGCAGGAAGAGTTAAGAATCTTGTTGGCAATTTTTACCCACCAGATAAGGTACTAATTGATTCAACTTTTGTTACCACTTTGCCTAACCTGGAAATAATTGCCGGTATCTCTGAAGTTATAAAAATTTGCTTTGCGAAATCATTTGAAGATTTTCAATTATGTTCAAATTTAATTGATGATTGGAATGTAGATTCAAAATCAAATTCCGTTTCTGAAATAGTCAAGCTATCTTTGAGAAGTAAGAAGTACTTTGTAGAAGAAGATGAGTTTGATTCAGGAATTAGAAAACTACTTAATTTTGGTCATTCCTTTGGTCATGCCTTAGAGTCGGCATCTGAATACAAAATACCTCATGGTGTTGCTGTGTTACTAGGAATGATAGCAGCCTGTCAACATCCAAAGAGCTACCAAGGTCAAGAAGCAAATACACTGATGAGTAGGTGCTTAGCCTACAGCACATCTATTGGAGGCATTATTGAAAGCGAGATTTCAAACATCAATTTTGAAAAATTCGCTAGCGCCCTGAAAAGGGACAAGAAAAATTCAGAGACTAGTTTAGTCTTAATTTTGCCCTCAGAAACTGGCCTTGCTATTACTAAAATCCCATTTAATGATAATGCAATAGAAGATGCCACGATTGCAATGAAGGCAGGAATTGAAATGGTTTTAAATGAAATACGCTGAGTATCTTTTAGAGAAATTGGCATCGGAAGAGAATTACACTCATTGCTACTTTGTCGCTGGTGGAAACACCATGCATTTATTGGATGCCGCACGAAAAATTTTTAAGTGTGTGCCTGTCGTAAATGAAGTGGCAGCAGGAATTGCTACCGAATACTTTAATGAAAGTAACGCTGATGGAAATAGGGCGTTTGCTCTTGTAACCGCTGGTCCAGGGCTAACAAACATTATAACTGCCATGGCAGGTGCCTTCTTAGAGAGCCGTGAGCTTCTTGTAATTGGTGGACAAGTTAAACGCTCAGATCTGAAATCTTCATTGCTTAGACAACGGGGCATTCAGGAAATAGATGGTAAATCTATTGCCACGCCAATAAGTGTTGCTTCGAAAACGATTGTAGAACAATTGCCATTCCATGAAGTTCAGAAAGTTTTACATTCAAGCCCTAGACCGGGTCCAGTATTTTTGGAGATTCCTTTAGATGTTCAAGGATCAGAATTAAACGTTGAAGAATCCAAGATAAATCCCCATAAATTGTCCGCTTTCGAAAACCAAGGACAGCAAGAGTTTTTGAATCAGATAATTAGAAACCTAAGGGAGGCCGAAAGACCAGTTTTATTGTTGGGCGGAGGTTTAGATCGCAATGTGGCAAATAAACTATTTAGACGATTAGAGAAAATTGGTATTCCTGTAATGACTACATGGAATGGCATGGATCGTTATGGAAGTGATCTTGAGAATTACTGGGGAAGACCAAACACTTGGGGTCAGCGTTCTTCGAATATTCTCTTGCAGCAATGTGATCTCTTGATAGCTATTGGAACACGACTTGGATTACAACAAACAGGATTTGCTTGGGAGCAATTTGCACCTTTAGCAAAAATTTATCAAGTGGATATTGACAAAGCTGAACTTGAGAAAGGGCATCCGAAAATTGAAGCAGGGCTGCAAGCGGATGCTGGCTACTTCTTGTCTAGTTTCTTGGGTTCTGTTAATAGTGATAAAAAGAAATATTCAAAGTGGATATCGTTTGGAAAGTCAGTTCTAGAAGCTTTTCCGCTTAATGATGTCCAGAACGTGACAGCAGAGGGTTTCATTTCACCTTATGTATTTGTTCAGGAGTTGTCGTCAAAGCTGACGACTAAAGATGTATTGATTCCCTGTAGCTCTGGTGGTGCGTTCACGGTCACGATGCAAGCATTTGTCCCGAAGTTTGGACAGGTGATTGTGACCAATAAAGGATTAGCAAGCATGGGATATGGCTTGTCAGGTGCCATTGGTGCAGCCGAATCATCAAAGTCTCGTACAATCTTGATCGAAGGTGATGGGGGGTTTGCCCAAAATCTTCAAGAATTAGGGACATTAGCTGCCCAAAAGCTGAATGTTAAAGTCTTCATTTTTTCAAATTCGGGATATGCATCTATAAGAATGACCCAGAAAAACTATTTTGAAGGTGCTTACCTTGGTTGTGATGTCGAAACAGGACTTGGATTACCTGACTGGAACTTTATCTCGAAAGCCTATGGATTGCGCTTCACCAGACTTGAAGAGGAATCGAAGATTGATCATGTCCTGGATGAGATTTTATCGCGTGATGAGCCTGAGGTTATTGAAGTGAAAATCGACCCAGATCAAACCTACTACCCAAAAATCACAAGTCGAATTCTGCCTTCAGGGGCGATGGCGTCTAACCCCTTACATTTAATGACTCCTGACTTGTCATCAGAGCAAATTGAGCGCTATTTGCCATACCTGAAGGATAAGATTAAGAAGTAAATTTACGCTTGCAAGGAGAATGGAATGAATTCATTAGAAAAACAAATGGTGGAAGTACTTTCCCGTTGCAAGGAATTTGGAGCAGTTAGCGTCAAGGCTGAGTTTGAAGCCGAAGGTACAAGAATGGATGAACTGCTACGACTTGTAGATGTGGCCCGCGCCGCAAGGTTGAAGCTCACTGTGAAAATTGGTGGTTGTGAAGCTATTCGTGATCTGCTTGAAGCCAAGCAAGTCGGTGTTGACTACATAGTTGCTCCCATGGTCGAAACCCCATATGCCCTAACTAAATTTATTGGTGCGATAAAGATTGCTTTTCAGGAAGATGAGCGGGAAAACACTGACTTCCTCTTTAATCTCGAAACCATTACGGCATTTAACAATCTAGATGAAATGATCAAAGTAGCGGTAGAAGGAAAAATCGAAGGTATCGTTTTCGGTCGCGTAGATTTCTCGGGTTCACTTGGTGTCGGACGCACAGGAATTGAATCAGATGGAGTCACAAATAGTGTAATTGCCACCGCAACGGCAGCAAAGAAGGCTGGGCTAGACCTTGTTGTGGGAGGAGCTGTTAGTTCTGATGCTCTACCTCAACTGAAGCGAATAAACGACGAGTACCTAACCCGATTTGAGACACGCAAGGTTGTTTTTGCGGCTAACGCGTTGAATGGTGACCAAATCGATCAAGCTCTCTTAAACGCTGTCCACTTCGAACTACTTTGGCTGCTAAACAAGAGAAGTTATTACGCACAGATTACAGCGGAAGACAACAAGAGAATTGAGATGCTTGAATCTCGCTGGCAGATTCTGAGCAAGACAAATTAATTGTCTTTAGTTAGCCCTCAATCGACTTTGATGGATTCCCCCTCTCAATTTGTAATCTACGGAGCCAATGGCTGGATGGGCCGGAGTGCGGTTGAGTTTTTATCCTCAATAGACCCCAAGATAGCCCAAGGACAACTGCTACTAATTGGATCAAGGCCAAGCGAGTTAGTGATCAATGGCAATACCTTCAAAATTTTAGACCCAGCGGCAGGATTCTCGCGCATTGAAGAAAATTCTGTTTTTCTGAATTCAGCATTTCTAAGGCGCGAAGCCCTGGGGACAATCCCAGAGGAGGAATATGTAAGAAAAAATCGACAAATTTCAGCGTTTGCTATAAGAACTCTGGAAGAAAAAAAGTTGTTTAGTTTCATAAACCTTTCTAGTGGTGCCGCGCGTGATATCGATTTAGCGTCAAATCTCAAAACTGCCGACGAGTACTCAAGAATGAAAAAAACACTTGAAGTTGAATTCGCAGAACTAGGAAAGAATCACAAAACACCTATCGTAAATTGTCGGATTTACTCAATGAGTGGCAGACATCTGAATGAGTTTGAAAATCTTGCCTTAAGTTCATTCATCAAACAGGCTCAAGGTGGTAATCAAATAAAAGTAAAGTCACCAAGCACAAAGAGAACTTATCTTGATGCAACAAATCTTGCGGCGATACTTTTCTATATTGCATGCAAAGGAGATGACGCTAGTTTTGATAGCGGTGGAACCTTGGTAACAATGGCTGAATTAGCCAGAAATGTTGCGACGGCGCTTGGCAAAAAAGATTGTGAAATCCTTTGTGGTGACGATCAATCACCTGACTATTTTGGTAATTACGAATCATTTAATGCAATTGCTACAGAGTTAGGTGTAGAAATGTTCGGTATTCAAGAGCAAATATTACGAACACTTGAGGCATTTAGCTAATTGCGAGAAAGTTATTTATTTGGTTCGTTGTTACTTGCAATGGATCATTGGTCTGGGCTGCCTTAAACCAATTAGCCGTCCAATCAATTGAATCTGAAAAACTTAATTCGTCAGTCCAACCAAGAGATTTTCTTGCCTTGTTTGAATCGAGGAGTAAATAGCCAGCTTCATGTGGCTGTTCGGCTTCTTCAATAGTCCAACAAGATTCAGTCTCCTGAACACCCCATGCTCTCGCAAAAACCTTAACCAAATCTAGAACCTCGTGCTTATCCTTCAAATCGGGACCAAAATTCCATTCACCTGAAACACCATGGGCAATCATGGAATCAACCAACTTTAAATAACCATTTAGGCAATCTAAAACATGTTGCCACGGGCGAATGGCATGCGGATAGCGCAAAGTTGGTATCTGGTCGGAAGAGTATGCGTTTACTAGATCAGGAATAATGCGATCAGTAGCCCAATCTCCTCCACCAATAACGTTTCCAGCACGGGCTATTGCTACGGGAGAAGTTGCAAAGGACTTAACCCATGATTGGGTTGCAATATCAGCAGCAGCTTTTGATGCACTGTAGGGATCATCGCCACCAAGTTCATCAGTTTCGACATATCCGCGATGGTGGTTGTGATTCTTATATACCTTGTCTGTGGTTATGACTAGAGTTGCACGTAGGCCAGTAAGAGCTCTTGTGGCCTCCAAGAGATTTAATGTACCTAAGACATTGGTCTCAAATGTACCAACTGGATCTTTATAGGATTCTCGCACCAACGGTTGAGCAGCTAGATGAATGATGACCTCGGGGTCAATTTCCTTAACTGCTTTGGACAATTCAGCCGAATTTCGAATATCAATCCGCAGATCATTCTCAAGGATGTTACTTGAATTTACTTGATTGAAGAGTGATTTCTCGGGTGGGTCGAGTGAAATCCCAGAAACGGTGTGACCCTGCATTTGCAGCATGAGCGAAAGCCATGAGCCTTTAAATCCAGTATGCCCAGTCACCAAGTAATGCATTTATTAAATTTTCCCAGCCATAACATCGGTTATTGACTCGATTACGTAATCGAGCATTTGTGTCGTTAGTCCCGGGTACACGCCAACCCAAAATGACCTAGTCATAACCATGTCAGTGTTTGTCAGATCGCCAACAACTCGGAAATCAACATCCTTATAAGCAGGTTGCTTTGTTATGTTACCTGCAAACAAAAGTCTTGTTCCAATTTTTCTAGAGTCAAGGAATCTGAGTAGATCTTCTCTATTGATTGGATGATTTGGATCTAGAGTTATAGGGCAGCCGAACCAAGATGGATCGCTATGAGGGGTTGCTTGAGCGATCGAAAGCCCTTCAACATTAGAAAGATGTTGTTTCAAGTACTCATAGTTTTCTTTTCGCTTTTGAATAAAGAGTTCGAGTTTGGCAAATTGAGAAAGGCCAAGAGCCGCCTGCATATCGGTGGCCTTTAAGTTATAACCGATGTGACTGTATGTGTACTTGTGGTCGTAACCTTCAGGTAAGTCTCCTAATTTCCAACCAAAGCGCTTTGCGCATGTGTTGTCTTTTCCGGTCTCGCAGTAGCAATCACGGCCCCAGTCTCGGAAAGATTCAACTTGCTTCTTTACTAGTGGAGATTTAACGAATACTGCACCACCTTCGCCGGTGGTGATGTGGTGGGCAGGGTAAAAACTCAGAGTTGCTGTGTCTCCGAAGCTTCCAGTTCGCTGACCTCTATAGGTAGAGCCGAGAGCATCACAAGAATCTTCAATTAACCACAGGTTGTTTTCTTTGCAAAGGCGCTGCACAGTGTCGAGATCAAATGGATTACCAAGAGTGTGAGCCATCATGATCGCCTTGGTCTTGGGCGAGATTGCTTCTTCTAATCGAGTTGCATTGGCATCTAAAGTATCCAAATCAACGTCTACAACAACTGGCTTTAAACCATTTTGAATTATTGGGTTTATGGTCGTCGGAAATCCCATGGCAACGGTAAGTACCTCATCACCTGGCTTCAAGGCTCTTTCGCCAAGTTTCTTGCTAGTTAATCCACTGAGGGCAACTAGGTTCGCGCTGGATCCTGAGTTAACAAAGAGTGCATGGCGCGTACCAACAAAATTCGCGAGCGCTCTCTCAAAATCAACTGTGAAGCGTCCGGCTGTTAACCATCCATCAAGGGAGGAATCTATGAGTGATGAAAAATCATCAGAAGTCAAGACTTTTCCAGAAACCGGAACTGGGTCTTCTCCTGCAACAAAGGCTTTAGGTTCAAGGAGTTTCTCTGCGTACTGTTTGGTCAAGTCAAGAATTTGCAGGCGTAAAGGCTCTAGCTCATTTTCAGACAATTTTGACTCCCCTGACAGCGTTTGTGTTGTAAGGATACCTAAGTATTGTGGTCATTAATGAGCAATAGGCGATGTGGCTCGGGCCGGAATCGAACCCGCGACCTAACGATTTTCAGTCGTTCGCTTTGACCAACTGAGCTATCAGGCCAAACAAGGTTCTGGTATCGGTCTTAAATAATTACGACACGTACCGACCTTTTCCGTTCAATTTATGGAGCCGCCCATGAGAATCGAACTCATGACCTTCGCTTTACGAGAGCGACGCTCTACCGACTGAGCTAGGGCGGCGTTGGGTAAGAACTATTAAATTGGTGAGG
>Ga0315902_10003677_pt1 | contig 22756 bp, 23 predicted proteins | sample LakEriMetagenome_9_FD_203523 | JGI IMG/M metagenome (GOLD analysis project Ga0315902, IMG submission 203523) | Freshwater fungal communities from buoy surface, Lake Erie, Ohio, United States - Buoy 12 MA117 | ecosystem: Environmental > Aquatic > Freshwater > Lake > Lake biofilm | place: USA... | reverse complement strand
TATTTGGTTAGGAAATAGATCATATTCGCTTTATTTAGTGCATCTACCCATAACTTTTATTTTAGAACACATTCCGTCATTAATTGGTATTAACAAAATAATTGTAAGTGCGTTTGCGCTCATTGTTACACTAATTGTAGGGAATTTCTGCTGGAGTAATATTGAACGAAGATATCGCATAAGTGGAAATAGAATACCAATTATCACAGTTAAGAAATCGGTTATTTTCTTCACATTTTTACCATTAGCCCTGCTCACAGTTTTTAGATTTGGGGCAGTCAATTACTATGGGTTAGCACCAATTCCAGAGATTCAAGGAACAATTTCTTGTCCAACAAAGGTAAACGGAATTTGCACAAATAATATAGTCGAATCAAGGCGGACTGTTTTACTAATAGGGGATTCTCACGCAGCCGCTATTTCTACAACTTTCAATGATTTAATGACGAAAGCCCAGATAGAAGGTGTTGTAATCAGCGGACGAGGTTGTCAAATTTATGAACGCATTGAGAATTTATCAAAAGACGGGTGCAGAGACTACAGAATTAAGGTGCTTGGTTATTTGAAAATGCATCCCGAAACTGAGGTTTTAGTTTTCCAGCGAAGTTCATCCATTGAGTTTAATAAAATGAAAAATGATACTTTGTATCTGCAAGGATTATTGAAGGGATTGCAAGAAATCCAACGTTATTCTTCAAAATTATACGTTCTAGGACCAAACCCTGAATTTCCTACTGGGTTTTCTCAAGGCACTTTTCTTGATTTATTTGATAAACAAAGTTTCTTTCCAAGAAATAAGATGATTCAAAATAGTTTCTCAGATGGATATTATTTGTCAGATGCTTTAAAGAAAAACAATATAAATTACCTTGACATCTCGAATAAATTTTGCAGTGATATCATGTGCAAATACAAGCAAGACAATAAATTTCTATTTTGGGATGAAAATCATTTAAGTCTTGATGGTGCAGAATTTATAAAAAGATCAATTTCTAGTTTATTGGACATTTAATTCGAGATTTTTAACCTAAAAATAATTGATCAATTCCTTTTGCGATCCTGCTCAAGCTGGAACGGATGGTTCAAAGATTACGAGTTTTTCGTCACCAACTGAGCCACCGGTTAATGCAATAAAAGCAAGGCTAAAAGTACGGTGTGGTAGCACCTAGATGTAAAGATATCAACTGTAATATCATTTTATGACCAGACAAATTTAGATTAGAATCCTAGAGTAGATGAAAATCAACTATTGATTTGTCGTTCTTACCAAATTGAGTATTATTAGTTCCTGTTCGACAGATGTAACTTTAAAAAGTCAAACCAAATTAATCGAAATTTACTTAATTTTCTAGGTCTTAAGCTTTTGCTGGACATTATTTAAAACTTATTAAAGCATAATTCTAAAACCCATTTAATCTAATGAAACAAGTGTTTAGCTTTTCTTTTTGCGTAGTAAGTAGTGTTTAAAAAGAATTCACAGTTTTCCGAATAATTTTTTACTAACCTTAATCCATTAGAAGTTAACTTAAATATATCATAATCTAAGTTAAGTAAATTCCAAAGATCAATAAAATAGGTTTTTGAATCTATATTAGCTCCGCCAAATTCAAATTGAATTAATTGTATTTTTGTTTTTAGCGCTTCAGAAGCACCTTTAAGGGCAAAAAATTCATGACCTTCTATGTCCATTTTTATTACTACTTTTTCTAGAATTTTATTATCTATTAACCACTCATCTAGTGTCACAATTGAAATTGTTTCTTTTAAATTAAAATCTATGTTCATATGAGATAGATTGCGCTGGCTCAAACTTGCCAAACCACTCCCAGAAAAATCATAATACAGATCAAGAGTTGTCGCTTTTTCGCCAATTCCACGATTTATGCAAGAAATTCTAGTGTTATGAGTTTTAGTTTTTAAAATACTGAATGCAGTAGATCCTGGCTCAAAAGCATAAATAGAAATATTTGGAAATCTTCTTGAAAACTCTAAAGAGTAGAAACCTTCGTTGGCGCCAATATCTAAAAAGACAAATTCGCCTAAGTCACTGGCAAGCATACCAAGAAATTTGATCTCTTCTTGAATTGTTGGGATTCGCCCTACTCCCAACAATTTCAACATTAGATGACTAATGTTATCAATCAGTGGGTATGGTATTTTCGCTATAATAGCTAATACAATTCTTTTCAAATTAATCCAATTTATGCAATAAAGTTAACTCTCATCCTATCCCAATCATCAGGAATTAAGTATCTAGGTTCCGCTATACCAGCAAACCATGGATTAGGTGCAACCACAGATATCGGTTTTTTTAAAGCTAATGTAGCAGCCCACCAGCTAAAAGTAGAATTTCCAATAATGAAAGCATGACCATGCCGCATAAGTTCAAAAGATGACACAGTATCGTGTTTAAGGGGATCAACCCACGTTACCTTACGAGGAAATTCAACAATGAGTAGTTTTCTAGCCACATCTATTTCATCTGAGAAAATTAAAATCTCATCAAAATAATAAGCGTCAGTTAATTTTTTTATCGCTCGCACATAATAAATCGGATCAATCACCCCAAATGCCTGATTAAATTTATAATCTCCTAATCGGAAGTGAACTATTAGTTTGATTCCATTCGAATTAGATACTTGACTTTCTGTATAAATCTGTTGATCAAAAATTGAATATTTGCGATCGGCTGTTTTCAATCTTACAGTATCCAAATATTTATAGCTCTGAAAGTAGCCAACTAATAAAATAGTCTCACTTTGCTCAAATATATCTGTAAAACCAATATCTTCTGAATAAAAAATTTTAAATTTGTCTTTTATCTCGTACCTAATTATCGCCGCACCTATGTAACGCATTAGGCATCGTAGGAATAACTTTTCTATCCGTGTTGGATCTATGCTGCTACGCAGTAAATAACCGAAAACTTTACTAATAAACTTGCTTGTATGTCTCAATTTGTGTTCAGATACTTCTTCTCCGATATTCATGTTGAAAACCTCAGATCTACCCTCTTTGTTCAAGCGGGGATGCCCTATAGAAGTTATTACTTTAATTTCTTTTGGATTCAGACTTTTGGCAGCGGCAATCTGGAAGAGCTGATTTCCTAGTCCACCTGTCAAAAATATATAAACTCTGTTAACTTTCATTAGAATTCTTTCTTAAAACTATTTTCCAAATATTTAAAAGCAGGCTATACAATTCTGGTTTGCTCAATTTATAATCTTTAAATTTAAGATAATTTTTCAACTTGACAATTCCGGAATACTGAAAATTTTTTACTAAAGTTAGAAATATTCTAGCTGCCATTATGAGAGAAAGGCTATCTTTACCATTTTCAAATTTTCTGTGAGATATAAGAAGTTGTTCGAAAGCAGTAAAGAGATCACTGTTGGTGATTTTTGTCTGAGTGAGTTGTGCTGTTCGCCCTTTATAATAAGTGTACAAAAATCTACTAGTAAAAATGAGTTTCCTGGATCTCAAGTTGAGTTGCGAGATAAAAACTTGATCTTCAGCCATACGGATAGAACTAAATTTTATTTCTCCTAATACATCTCTCTGAAAGAGCATCCGCCAAATTCCAGGATTTTCACCGATTCCCCAGTAATTAAGTTTATTAAGCTGTGAAGGTTTCTCGATATTCGAGCGTATATCGTGCACTTTGTATCTTCCTACTATAACTTCGTAGTTTGGATATTCAGATATTGATTCCATTACTTCTTCTACTTGCGGTAAGTCATCACTATCCCAGAATGCAATCCAGTTCCCTCTTGCAACTTCTAAACCGAGATTTCTAGCTAATCCCGGGGATCCTACGGTCTTTTCAATTAATCTAAATTTATCATTATTGAGAGTTTTGACAAGCTCCTGTAGTTCAATTCCAGTTAGTGAGTCTTGAATATCGTGGATAACTATAACTTCTAAGTCGAAATTAATGGCCTCCTTAACCCAACTTTCTAAAATACCTAGCTCCCCCGCCATTTTTGTAATGGGCACGACACAACTCAATTTACGCATATTAATATCTCTATCTGCCTCACTTTGAATCATCCTATATAGTAACGTAATTATCTTTTGAAATTTTAAAGTTTTCTTCAAGCACTGATGCAATTGGAATAAGTGACAAAATATTCTCAGCGATTACTCTACCTGACAACCTGTCCTTTAAATTGGTGTGCCCAGAATTTATTATCATCTAACCAGAAAATGCTTTGGCTAATACACTCTTTACGCACTTAATTTGAAGGTTCCAGCAGAGTACTGATGACAGATAATTTATAATTATTCGGTCCGTAAAACCATGCTCAATTTCTAGAATTGAACTCAGCACGGTTGAATTATAAACTTAAGATTCAAGATATACTAGATTTATGGCACTTAATTTTAAAAGATTATTGGCATATAACCTGATTAAATTGCTAAATGCATCTGAATTAATAAGACGTTTATATCCGTTAGCAATGGACATAAAATTTGAGAAAATTTCCCAGATTCAGCTTCTTGTAATAATGAATATGATTAAAATAAGTAAGCATGAAAGCTATCGGTTAATTCGACTAGGATCTTTTTATGATGGTGGCTACGTTGTAATCGATGACTTTTCAAGAAGAGACGTATTAGTAAGTTTAGGTATCGGCGATAATGCAGAATTTGAATGCAATATTGCAAATAAAATTGAACGTGTGATCGCCTTTGACCATACGATTGACGCGATGCCAGAAACAACTAGCAACATTGAATTCAATAAATTGGGCGTTAAAGGTAAATTAGTCGATAATTTTGTAACGCTATCTTCTATTATTGAAAATATTCCAGCTGAGAATGATTTATTGCTTAAGATAGATATCGAAGGTTGGGAATGGGAGGTATTGAAATCAATTTCAGAAACCGAAATTTCCAGATTTAGACAGATTATTGGCGAATTCCATGGCTTTAGTAAGGCAGAGAGTCTAGAAACAATAAATCAAGTCTTAACCAAGATCCTCCGAAATTTTATTGTAGTTAATGTACATGCAAATAATTGGGGGAAGTACGATATGATCAAACGGCTGCCAATAGCCGATGTTATTGAAATAACTTTCGTGAGAAAAGATTCTTATGAAAGTCCCAAAAATAGTATTGAAAACCAGCGACATAAATTTAATTCGAAGAATAATCCATCTGACTTAGATTTAGGATTTAACTTGCTTTAGTTTCTTTTTCGGTACTTATTGATCTTAGCAAGAACAAATTAAATCTCGAGTCCACTGAATAATCATTATACTTAAGTGTTTATCATCCACAGGTTAATAAAGATTTGTCTGACCGCTGTAGTTGTTAATTGATTAATTAATTTCTTCATTCCCTAATGATTCCTTTCCTTTAAAACCACCACCGGACTGTGTAATATGTTTAAATTGTGATGCATCGGAAAATGCTAAATCTCTGGAAGGGAATTCAATTTTTATCCACTAACAGTCAGATAAGATCTTCATGATTTTTAAATTTACTGTCGAAAAAAGAGCTATCTGGGAGAAATTTTGAGTAGTGACAAAAAATCATGTTACTTTTGCAATCACTTGGCAACCGCAGGGGGTTACGTAATACCCATATGTGGAAGTACAGTCCTGTTTCATTGGTGGTGCATCTGCTAAATTTGCATATCGTCCAGCGATTTAGAATAGCTTCGTCATTGAGTAGCCTTGATAGGACGTTAAATCCTATGCAACAATAACATTGACAATCTTATAGTCATCTTTTTGTTGTTAGCCCACGTATCGACTTCTTACAATTGAGGAACTTTCAGCTCTGGCAAGCTTTTGTTTTTCTATTTTTCCTAATGTTAACCCAGAAAAATTGCAATCTAAATCTGAGGTTGGCTTAAGTACACTAAGTGTATTCTCCTATATATCCGATTTAACTAAGAACTACTTAATAATTCTAAAACACTTGAAAGCTTTAGCAATATTACCTACTACTTCAATAACAACCATTTTTTGTGAAAAATTGTCAAAGTTGATTAAACTCTTATTGAGCACGTGAGAATTGTGTATAACAAATGTGAAATAAATTTACTTGCTATGAGTACGCCCTTAGCATTTTGATTAAAGAATACTGATATATTATATTAATGGCGACTGAAGTTTTAGATGTACCGATTCTAATAATTGGATTTCAAAGAGTCAATTCCTTGGAAACTCTAATTAATTTATGTTTACGGGAAACTAAAGCGAAAATTTTCATTTCCATGGATGGACCACCTACCAACAAAATAGGATTAGTAAATGAGTCTCGAAGATTGGTTGAGGATTTTAAGGCGGCATACCCTGATCGAATCGCACTAAGACTTTTAGCAGATAATGTTGGGAGCGCAGTTAACGTTATTACCGCTTTAGATTGGTTTTTCTCAAACAATATTAATGGAGTGGTACTAGAAGACGACTGTATTCCACACAAAGATTTTTTCAAGTACTCCGTAAGAGCACTTGATTTCATAGAGAATTACGACTCTATCTGGTCTTTTTCTGGATTTCGTCCACTGTTGAAAGAAATTGATGAAATCCAATATTCGCTTTGTGCCTTGCCCCTCAATTGGGGGTGGGGGACAACACGAGAAAAATGGATAGAAATTAGAAGATTGCTTACTGAACAAAGAGTCGAAAACATATTCTTAAGTTTCTTATTTGGGCCATCAAGAGTTTATTGGAATATTGGTTACCGTCGAATCATAAATGGTTGGGTAGACGCCTGGGATACGGCAGTAGCTTTTTTGATGATTCGAGAAAATAAATTCGCTTTGCTTCCAAATTGTAATCTAGTTTCTAATGTAGGAAACGATAAATTCGCTTTAAACACAAAAAAAGAAACAGTTTTTTTGAACTCAACAACAGTTTCATGGAACAGAATGAAGATATCAGTCGATCCCAAAAATTTTCCTGTAGTCAATAGGTCTATCTATAAGAAAATGGTTGGCATTAGAAGAGTTCATATAATATTGCCAATATTAAAATATGCGATACAAAAAATATTCAAGTTTCACAATAACTACGGGTTTCTTTCGCTTCGGTTAGAGATTTTCAACTCGAAAGGACTTACTCCGTATGACAATTAATTGGAACAAGTATTTACTTGACCAAATCTCACTGAAATTTTACTATCGTAAGTATAGCCAGTTACCTTTGCAGCCTAGTTATTTCCATGCACCACTATTGCTGCCGTCTCTTATTAAAAACTTACCAAGTAGTTTTCGCGATTTTGCCCGGTTTATAAAAGTTAATAGAATTCCGTCATCAATACTTTCATACAGTGGGAAACTTCCTGCCATTTCTCTATTAATTGTTGTGGCACACAAAGATTTCGAAAATCTTAAATTATGCATAGCTCAAATCTTAAAACATAGCTTGAATCCTATTTCTAAGGTAGAAATAGTAGTTCCTGAATCTGACCTAGCAAGTTGTAGGAAAATTTTAGAACAGATTCAATTGCAAATCCCCATATCACTAATTAATGAGGATGAAGTAATAAATGTGCAATTGCGAGAAAAAATGAAAAGTAAATTAAAACATAAGTACGGTTGGGCACTCCAGCAACTTTTAACTTTACATATGGTTATGCGCTCAGATTGTTGCGGTGTGCTTGCCGTCGATGCAGATACTTTCGTTCTTCGAGATCAAGTTTGGTTAAATGACAAATTTACGCAAGTGCTTTTTCAATCACCAGAGTTTCATGTACCCTACTATAAAGTTATCAATAAAGTTTTTCCTAAATTAGATACTATTTCATACAGCCACATAACACACCACATGCTGTTTCAACCCGAATTATTACGAGAATTTTTAACAAAAAATGGTTATGTTGATTCTGCGGACGTGATGATTCAAGTATTAGAATCTTTCGACAAATTGCAGGAGTCACCATTTTGTATTGAATTTGAGCCATATGCCCAGTTTTTACATGATTCTCACAAAGATAGATTTGAATTGCGTAGGTTTTCCAATTCGAATTTCTCTACCAAAGAAAACAATGTAAGTATCACAGAGCTGATTCAGAGTCTTGACAATCATAACTTTTATAATTCTATTAATTTTCATTCTTGGAACAATTAGGCTGTTTAAAGAGGTTCCAACATAATTTAAAATTTGATTAGGTCGAGATAGACATTTAAAATACTACCTATTTCTGAAAAGATGTGAGTTTTTTAATTTTCTTTTTTAAGACTCTTCGAACTAATTTTTTTGAAATGTTTTTGGCTCTTAATGGAAAAAATTTAAATGCTGTCACCCAAACAATTTCAGAATATTGTCCGTTTTTAGACCTAATAACCCGGTCTTTTAAAAAAGCATAATTATTTTTAGCGATAAACAACCTTTTGTCTTTCGAGTGAATGTGGAGCGAGTAAATCTTGTACAATTCAGACTCACTACTTACATATAATTCGTGGTTCAAAAAAAAGATTTTAAAGGAATTAATCGCAATGCTATGGGCAGTCTGATTCCTATATAGTTTTCTAATGCCATAGTGATTTCTAGGGTCTTCACCGGCAAGATACTGCCCCCAAGAGATACCATCAAATATTCCACCAAATTCTGATACATCTTTACACAAGTTTTCACGATCAATTTGGTTCACCCAATTTTGAAAGTGTTTTGCTCCACCAAAGGCAGTTGGCAGGTATGTAACTTCTACACGTTCGGCCAAGTCGCTTGATCCAAGAATATACATATCAGTTAGCTCTGGATTTGCGTAAATTCGTTCTTTTGTAAAATCACACAGAATAGAAATAGCTGAATGGTTTCTGATGAATAATATACTTGCGGCTGCATAACCTTGATTAACAAGAGGAAATCCAAGACCATTGATTTTCGAAAATTTATCAAAAGGGAAATTTTCCATTAACAAAACGTCTGATTCTAAATGAAGAATATTGCTGCGATTAAATTCTTCACAATACTCATTTAAGGCAAAAAATCTAGCAAAGGTTAAGTACCAATAGCCTCCCCTAAATTTGAGGTCTGGTGCTTTTTGTAAATACTCCTTCGGAGCGACACTGTAAAAATCAGTACACTGATAAACATTCACACCTAATTCTTTAGCTTTAGTTAGATTTTGCGAATTTTCTGATATGAGAGTAATTATATTTTTTGGGAAAGTTCTCTTAAGGTATTTTAAATTTTCGATCACATACTTAGGTAGCTTTTTTTTACCTAAATAGACTAGTACTATTTCCATTTTTTATTGAAATCTTTTTGGGTATAAGCTAGTGTTAACATTTAGAAAGAGTGCAGAATTTATGCACTGCGTAGCATAAGCCATGCTATTCGCTGAATAAAGAATTAAATTTCTGCTTATTTTGATAAATCTTACTTTTAGCAATGAAACTCCAGTTGTGAAGGCAAATATGGTTTCTTGAGTAAATTTAACTCCGATAAAGAAAATATCCTCACCCAATAGTTTTTTATCAAACTGACCTGAAATTTTAGGTAACGCTGACCTAATAAGGACTTAGTTTTTCGAATAATTAGAATCGAAAAAATAGTTTTAGAAAGTACTAGAACACCTGCCAAAACTCCAAGAATTGCGACTTGCTTCTGAAGTGCCAGATTGAAAAGTCCAAGGATCAGCAGAATTTCTTCCATTCTAAATCTGAAGCCCTTAGACTGCATACTCTTTACTGTCAAAGTGCCAATAAACGCAATAGCTATTAATCCGATTAAGTCTAGAAATCCCGCAATGATTTGAATGAGTATTACAACGTATAGTTGAATGCCAACCCTTTTCGGTAAGATGCGTGTAAATTTAAATATCGGAGAATTTGTCAGTTTTATGGTTGTTTCCATTTGAATCCCTCTTCGTTAAATATAGTAACATTGCGTAATGGATTAATCTCACATAAGGGATTTAATCGCTACACTAAACCAAGTGTAATCATAAATTTTAAAAATCACTAGTAGAGATAGGTGTGCCATGAAAGGTAAAAATATTGCCATCACCGGTGCGACAGGATTGCTTGGTTCCCATTTAGCCAATAGTTACGTCAAAGCAGGTCACCAAGTTTTTGCCTTAATTAAAGATGAACATTCGAGGAGTATTCTTTCCCCATTAGTAATTAGAGTATTTGGTGATATAAGTAGAAAAAGTGACATCGAATATTTTATTCAAAAATCCAATCCCCACTATTTTGTTCATTTAGCAGCCCAAACCCAAGCCTACGACTCTTTGAGATACCCCTATCAAACTTTCTACAATAACATTGTTGGTACTCTAAATGTACTTGATTGTTTAAGGGAATATAAAAATACTGAATCAATTTTAGTGGCGAGCAGTGATAAAGCGTATGGAGAACTGAAGGGTGACACCTATAAAGAACATCATCCTTTAAATGGAATTTATCCTTACGATGCTTCAAAATCTGCCACAGACTTAATTGCAAATTCCTATCGTGAAACTTACAATATGCCAATCGCAGTAACTAGGGCTTGCAATATATATGGTGCAGGGGATTACAATCGGCAGCGCTTAATTCCAGGAATAGTGGATGCATTTAAGCGGGGAGAAGAATTCACTATTCGAAACTCTGGTTCAGATTTACGTGAGTATGTCCATGTTGAAGATGTGGTTTCGGCATATTTAAAAATTATTAGTTTAACAAGTACATCAGTTAAGTCCTCTGATTTCAATATTGCATCAGGAGATCGTTTTACTACTTTAGAAGTTTTCAATCTTATTTCAGAAATAATTGGAGAACCAATAAGACATAAAATTTTGTATTCAACAAGTATGGAGATAAAGAAACAATTTATGGATTCAACAAAGTTATCTGCTGAGACCGGTTGGACTCCGCAGATGAAATTTCTTGATGTATTACCAAGTACAATTGATTGGTACTTAGAGAATTACTAATGCAACCGCTAAAACTATGAAATTTGTTGTAGTATTTTTTGCATTTAATCGTCCGGACCTTTTAAGACTATCGGTAGAAAGTTTCAATAAGGCAGAACAATCATCACATTGGCAACGAATACTGGTTTGGCAGCGTGGATTTGCAGATATGAAATCCGAAGTTATATTGCTTGAAAAATTCTTTGATATTGTAGTTGAGACTCGTGGTGATAAGTTGACAGCGCTATCAAACATAAATTTTAATAGAATTATAGGAATGAGACTAGCTTTTGATGATTTGAAGGCAGATTTTGTTTTAGGAATAGAAGAAGATTCAATGATCTCAAATGATTCTCTAGTTTTTATTCAATGTGTCTATCAAAAATATAAAAAATATAACAAGTTTATGGGGGTTAACCTCGGCTCTTTGGAATCTAGGGCTTCTAACAATCTAAGTGGCTACACACGTTTAAGATATGGGTTGCAGGGGCAGGCGGGAGGATTGACTAGAAATGCTTGGAAAACTTGTAAGAAGTTACTTAGTAGATTCGACGAAGATAAGGTTGGTTGGGATTCGATAATTGAATACTATCTAAAAACCGGATACATGGTGACCCCCAACGTAAGTCGTATGAATGACTTGGGCTGGAATAGTGGGACACATGCACCATCTAATCCTGATCACAGCCATTATCAATTGTTACGGGAAAATTGGTTGGATGATCCCCATATCGAAATTAAATCTTATCGGGAAATTCCAATTGTACATTCCTGGCGAAGGGATGTTACTTATTTTAAATGGTCCACATCTATTGCCGCCTTTTTTCGGCGTTATTCCTGGATCAGAAAAATAGTACTTACTATTAAAAATTTAACCGCGAAGAGTTTTTCTAATTTTCATTCGAATTGAGTATATCCACGGCATAGTTGCTATAAATTCAACTAAATTTTTCCTTTTAAAATTCAATTTGACTAGTGCAATAAAAATTTTTATACTGAATTTCTTTATAGGTAATTTATCTCTTGACAGTTTAACGTATTTATCAATCTCTCTTTCCCAATCTAAATTTAATAATTTGAAGTCTTTTGAGTGCACATGAAGATTGAAGATTGGTATTTCCTCGCCATTTTCGATAAACACTAGCAAGCCCCCAGGTTTGAATAAAAAATCAATCCTAGATGGATCCACATAACTGTCGCCCGATTCAATTATCCATCTATCATGTAGTATTGAAACAGCATTTGTATTTTCAAGATTTTTTCCAAGCAACCAAACCCCAATAGCGGCCGGATCAAATATTCCGCCAAAAATTTTAGACTGAGAAGATAGATAAATGCATGAGTCGAGAGTGATTTCACTTTTTGGGTTTACTAAGTGACTTTCTGCACTAGATAGTGATGGAAACAATGAAATCATTGGTCCGCTGTCCCGACGAATAGAGCTCAATAAAGTCATATCTGTATGAGATTTATTCAACTCTAAATGATTTTCAATTTTTTGTTGAAGATATGAGGCAGATTGAAAATTTGGAGAATAAAGCAAGGATGCAACGTCTAATTTTGAATTATATTGACACCATAATAATTTATTTTGTTGCTGAATTAAGCCTAATGGTATATTTGGAAAAATCAATACATCGGATTCTAGATGCAGTAAGTGGTCCATTTTATTTTGTATTTGAAACTTAGTAAAGGCTAGTAACCGTTCAAGTGATAAACGCCAAAAACCCTCCCGAAAATCAATTTTGCTACTAAGTTTGTCTAGTATTAACTCATGTTTACTTGAAGTGCTGTATTTTACTATGCTTAAATTTTTGATTGCTAGCTTCAAAAGTTCTTTATTGTTTGTAATTAAATATATTTCATTATTTGGAAAAATTATTGAAAGTCTTTTTAAGTTCCCGGCTAGATAATTCGGAGTAAATGATCCAAGTTGTACAAATACAAACTTAATTGCCATGTTTTTCAAATTCTGATCCTATTATTTTGAATTTTGCTGAAATTAAATTTTTTTGAAACTCATGTCCCTGGTTATGCCATGGAAAAGGCATGGTGATTAGTTTTTTGCTATTTTCAGATAACTTTGCACCCCACCAAGACAAAGTTGAGTTTGCCATATGTAATTGATTTGAATCTACAAACATGGCTAGGGTTTCCCAGGCATTTGCATCTTTTTGATCTATTACATTAATTAAATTGGGGTCATTCTCAAAATCTTTAACTTGTTGTCTGTCTTCCACAAATAATACATACTTTTGATCATCATCAATAACATTGCTATAATATTGTCTAGTTAATATGCCGTAAAAATGTGCTGCTTGGAGATAATCACCTCTCCTCACGTGAACAGCAACTTGAGATTTCATGTCGATTTTTTTTACTTGCTTGTTTAAATGTGCTTTTAATTCTGGAGCAATTTGATCCAAAACCATTGCCACCATTTCGTGGTTTTGAAAATAGCCCCGAGTTACTATTGATCTATTGCTTAACTCTGTTGGTGCTGAATGAGGATTTTTATGGTCATTCATAAAATATTTTAAAGCAACATTTGATTTTAATTTAGGTACATGTTTTTGCAATATATCGAACCAATTTAATGTTTTCCCGAATGCTAATGAGTTTGAAATCGTTATGGTGTGATCACAATATTTTACCAGTGGGAACAACTCCCGTTGCGTAATACTTTTTTTGTGATCAAGATAGATAATCTTAACGGGGCAGTTAAGGCTAGTTGCAATTTTATGCGCAGCAGACCAAATAAAAAGTTGATTCCCGAGTCCGCCTTGGCATGGGATATGAATTATCATTCAGAGGCGCGCTGCAAGATCTTTGATCGTGTAATGAAGGCCTTCTTCTAGTTGAATTGATGGTGACCAATTCAATAACTTTATTGCTTTTTTTATGTTCGGTTTTCTCTGTCTAGGGTCATCCATCGGAAGAGGTAAGAATTGGAGTTTAGAATTAGAGTTTGCAAGCTTAATAATTAGCTTAGCTAATTCGAGAATTGAATATTCCTCAGGATTACCTAAATTTATTGGAGTGTCCATAATTCCTTGCGAGTTCATTAATAATTTTAACCCGGAAAGCAAGTCACTATAAAAACAAAAGGATCTAGTTTGAGAACCATCACCATATATCGTTATTGGTTTGTTTTGAAGTGCCTGTACGATTAAATTGGTTATAACTCGCCCGTCATCTATTTGCATTCTTGGACCGTAGGTGTTAAATATTCTTGCAACTCTGATACTTACACCATATTGTCTATGATAATCATAAAAAAGGGTTTCGGCTAAGCGTTTCCCTTCATCGTAGCAGGCCCTAATCCCAATAGGATTTACGTTGCCCCAGTACTCTTCATGTTGAGGCGAAATTGCTGGATCTCCGTAAACTTCGCTAGTTGAAGCTTGTAGAATTGGGATCTCTAATTCTTTCGCTAAATCCAACATATTGATCGCACCCATGACTGATGTTTTAGAAGTTTGAACCGGATGTTTTTGATAATGAATTGGCGATGCAGGGCAAGCCAAATTGTAAATTGCATCAACTTCTAAATTAATTGGTAAGCAAACATCATGCCTTATTACTTGAAAACTTGGATAACTTAGAATTTTACTTAGATTTTCCTGCGTTCCTGTATAGAAATTGTCAACCGCTATGACACTATGGCCTTCTAGAACCAAACTTTCACATAGGTGTGAGCCAAGAAACCCAGCGCCTCCGGTGACTAAAATTCGCATAAGTATTTTTCACTCTTTTCAGTTGCGCTATATAATACACCAATTAATATATGTTTTGGGGCATTGAGATTTTAGAAGTTAGTCTTTAAGTAAAAAGAATAAAATCGATTATATCTTGAATTCTTAATTAAGTTACTATCCGAAAGATCAAGATAGTGCCATATTAAGCTCGTGTTTTATTGAACTTTTTATACGCTGTGACTACTGTTAACCATTAATTCGAGCATAATTATTAGTTTGGAGATGCTGATATTTTACTAAGCACCAGGAGCGGCTCAGTTGGATAAATCAAATTTTTTGTCACCAAAAGATAATGACTTTTTTCTGCTTTCAAAACCGCTTGCTTTTAGCCATAAACGTTATTTTTTAATCAGGATTCGTCAAATCATTCTTAGATTTCAAACCAACTCACCATTTCTTTCGTGCGACAGTTTTGCTAAGGAAGCAGATTATGTAGCTTTTGGTGTTACCGGGCTTAAGCCAATCAATAAAAAACGCTTAAAGAAAGCGGAGATATTATTCGTTAAAACTCATCAGCTTGAATACTTAATTAACAATTTTGGCCACCTTATAAGCGCAAAAGTAATTCTAACTGGAAATAGTGATTTTAATCTTACCCATCCTGTCACGCTTCCTAAATCTGTTCAAGTAGTTTTTGCCCAAAATTGCTCTGTGATTGGTGATGCAAAATATAAAGTGCTGCCTATTGGTATTGAGAATTTAAGAGGAGGCAGATCTGGACTAAAAAAATTTCATTCACCTATAAGTAACCACGAAATACTTAATAAAGTCTATTTACCACCCATGGCACCCACGAATCCGATTAGGTTTGAAATTCTCAGTAGTGCACTTATTAACCATAAGTATTTTGAAGTCGATAGAATCTACAAAAATGAAGAAGACTATTTTAATAGTGTTAAAAAGTATAAATTTGTTTTCTGTTGCGAAGGTAATGGTTTTGAAACACATAGAATCTGGGAATCTTTATATAAAGGTTCGTTTCCGGTCATGTTGGAGTCTGAGTGGTCGAGAAGCTTATCAACTTTAAACCTTCCAATCTTAATTGTAAAAGAAATAGGCGATATCAATGACCACATTCTTCAAGATTTTTTATCAAAAAATATGCTTTTCAATCCTCGTTTTGAAGAAAAACTTTGGATCTACTATTGGCAGAATCTTTTTAAAAGCTACCTATAATTAGGGTTTTACAAAAAAATAAGTTGGATAACCTTGACTTTCTTTAGAGAGAAAGTGAATATCCAATTGATTATTTGTTGCAAATTCATCTACTGCTATTTTCACGCTTGGCCAAGTATAGTCATCGCCCGCTAAAATCCCACCTTTATGAACCAGTGCAAAGAACTTCTTTAATTTTTGAGATACATTCTCATATCTATGGTCCCCATCCAAAAAAATAAGACTATAGTCCTGGGGTAGTTTTACATCAAGAGATTTGACTCTTAAAATTTCCGCTCTTTCTGGATAATTTTCCGATAATTTTTTCACTACCGCATAGTACAGACGGTCCATTGAATTTTGAGGGGTATCTTTAAACAATTCACTGACGTCTCGCGAAAATGCATCATTCAAATCGTAATCTGCAAGATAAGGATCGATTCCAGTATATTTTACATTTGGCAGATTTCTTAATAGATGCTCGGCATGGTATCCGTAAGCAACACCCACTTCGAGTATATTCGTAGCAGATATTAGTCTTGCTAATGTGTCAATATTTCCATAATATACATTTAGCCAACTACATTTATTTCTGTTTATTTCTAATATTTCAATATCGCTAAGGTCTTTATTAAGGACGGCATTATTATTTTTTTTTTTAAATTCGATTTTAAGAACTTAAACATAAGTTAAGTATATAGGAATTAAGATGTCATCACAATGATATTTAGATTTAGCCCAACGGAACTCTTGTTTCGCTTGCCCTAATCTTTGCCAAACTAAAAGATGAACTTTGGAGCGTATTAAACGTTTAATCATATTTACCTCTGTTTAACGATATCTGATGAAAATAATAAAAGTGGGCCCTGTCGGGATCGAACCGACGACCCACGGATTAAAAGTCCGTTGCTCTACCGACTGAGCTAAAGGCCCCATTTGATATCAACTTGCGTACGTGAAGTCGGAAGTGTAACGCCTAGCCGATGGATCTTCAGCCAGTGGCTGCCTTACCTAACCTGTCTCTAATTGCCAGAGCGAGCCCGTCACCATTTGGTTGCGCCACAATGATCTTTTTTATACCTTTTCGATCGCCCAATCTAAGTGCTTCATAAATTTCCACTGCAAACTGTTCGATGGTTGCTGGAGATGCCAATCTAATTGCCCCTGTTGGAGTTGGCACGGTTTCTAAAGCAATAAATCCATCTCCTGAACTGGCTAGTACATCTAAAAGAACAGTCGCTTTTGGTGAGTAGTGAGATTCAAGCAACCCTGATGCCTTAGTTTCACTTTTAAATGACTCAACCGGCATACCGATGCATTTTTCGATAGATTCAAGGGTTAGAGCGCCGGGACGAAGAATAAGCGGAGAGCCCCGAGTGCAATCAATAATAGTTGATTCAACTCCGACTATACAAGCGCCTCCGTCAAGAATGGAATCCTTGCCACACAAATAATCTCCAAGCTCTTCGTGAACTGCGCTACGTGTCGTTGGCGATATTGCCCCAAACCTATTCGCACTTGGAGCTGCAACTCCTAATCCGCCTAACTCTTCAAATTCGATTAGTAGTGCAAGTGCTATCGGGTGTGAAGGAACTCTAACTCCAACATTTTCTTGGCCACCAGTTATAAAGTATTTAGCAATTTCACTTCTTTTTAATATCAAAGTCATAGGTCCTGGCCAAAACTCTTTAGCAAGCTTTATTGCATACTCTGGAATATCAACCACCCATTTACCTAATTGAATAATGGATGAAATATGAACTATCAACGGATGATCAGTTGGCCTTGCCTTAACCGAATAAACCCTGCTAACAGCTTTTTCATTTGTAGCATCAGCTCCTAGTCCATAAACAGTCTCAGTTGGAAAAGCAACAAGGTAGCCATCCATTAATGCTTGGGCAGCTTTCTTGATTTCAACTTGCGTGGGATTACTGATAATTTCCATACGCAAATCATCCCATTTAACTAGTTTTGATATGAAGTCGATGACCGATACCCTTCTCCCTCAGGTCCCCATCGTCTAGTGGCCTAGGACGTCGCCCTTTCACGGCGTTAACACGGGTTCAAATCCCGTTGGGGACGCGTCGAAGTTGAGTTAAATTCTCAGCTTTGAAGGTAAGGCCCAGTAGCGCAGTTGGTTAGCGCGCCGCCCTGTCACGGCGGAGGTCGCGGGTTCAAGTCCCGTCTGGGTCGCAAGTGCTTAACTGCACTTTGATTGGCTGAGTAGCTCAGTTGGTATGAGCGAACGACTGAAAATCGTTAGGTCGCCGGTTCGATCCCGGCCTCAGCCACAAGTAATTCGGACATCAAGATTGGAATTGATTATTTCTAGGTTGAGATCACTTAAAGATAAATACTTTGATTACTCAATGATTAGGTGGGGATTAGTAGGAATCACCACAACTCTTGTGGATTATCTTTTGTTTATCTCTATTTACGGACCGATTAGTTCTGTATTTTTGGCTAATTTAATCTCAGCATCTGTAGCTACTTGCATAAATTACCTTACCCACCATAGATGGACCTTTAGGAGCGAACAAAATCATTCAAGATCAGGTTTTAAATACTTATTAAATCTTATCTTTTGGTGGTTAGTTTCAACTACAGTAATAAAACTACTTGTGGATGCGGGCGTCGATCCAAGAATAGCTAAGTTAGTTCCACTTGTTTTGATAGTACCTGTAAACTACTTTGTGTTAAATCACCTAGTTTTTAAGAAAAAAACTTAACTATCTTTTGTTCTAAAGAAAGTAATGAATAAAACTATCCAAGTCAATCCTGCGCCAATTAATAGGTGATTTGTAAAACTTTGAGATGCATTCGGTAATAAAATTGAAACTCCAGCAAATAGACCAGATAGGCTCCACAAAATAATCGCCGAGGTTTTCCTGGTAAGACCTGACCTGATTAACCGATGTGATAGATGATCTTTCCCTCCCTGAAAGGGTGAAAGATGCCTTCGGATTCTAGAAAGTACTGCAACTGTTGTATCAAGTATTGGAATTGCTAGCAGCAGTACTGGAGTCAAAAATGAGCCAATTTGTGTTTGGGTAGTTGGTTCCAATCGAACAGTTAATATTGCTAGTAAAACCCCGAGAAATAAAGCCCCAGCATCTCCCATATAGATTTTGGCAGGACTCTTATTCCAGACTAAAAACCCTAAGGTAGAGCCAGCTGTAACAACGGAGAGTGCGGCAATCAAATATTGATCACCGTTGAGAGCTAAGTAAGCGAGTGCAATTGATGAAATTGCAACTGTTCCAGCAGCGCCACCATCCAAATTGTCAAAGAAATTTATTGAATTACAAATTCCGACAATCCACACAACTGTAATTATTGAATCAAAAATTGATGAGCCTGTTGGATTGCCAACATTGTCTGTAATTAGCAAAATACTTGCAGTAAATACACCCGCAAGTGTTTGGGCAATAAATCTTGGTAAGGGAGGTAAGTTTCTTATGTCATCCCATAAACCAATGAGTCCTAGCAATAATGCTGGTCCAAGAACAGAGGTAGCAAGCCAGAAAGTGCTTGAAGTGAATTGTGAGAAAAGGGAGGCTGAGTAAGAAACTGTTATTACCCCAATAATTATTGCTACCCCACCTAAATAAGGGACTGGTTTCTTATGAGATTTATGTGAGGAGTTAGGTCGATCAACTACATCTTTCACAATAGCGATCCTTCTCATTACTGGTGTGAGTAGGCCTACAAATAAATAGGAAATAACAAACAGTAAAAAGTACTCCGTGTTTATGATTCCCATTTTGCTAGGTAATGTTAATTAAGCAGAACCGGATTTACGTCTATGCATCTTTGGGGCAGAGCCACCAGTTTGGCCTGAACCCACCTTGGATCCTGAGGTAGGCCCTGCGCTCTTGCCAGAGTTGCTACCCTTTTGTTTTTTTGCAAGGGCGGCTAGCATTTTAGCTTTTGCATCATCGCCAGCACTTTTCTCATCGCTCATAGTTAATCTCTATCCATTCTTTAGCTGTTGCTAGTTGTTTTCAAAAGAAGTGCTTTTACTTCAGACTCTTTATATCGTCGATGTCCGCCTAAGGTTCTAATAGAGGTTAACTTGCCAGATTTTGCCCATCTGGTCACAGTTTTTGGATCTACTCTAAATAATGATGCAACTTCCGCTGGTGTTAACAAAACCTCTTGCTCAGACGTCATTTAGCTTCTCCACTCACAAAGGGTAGTCCAAATGTCCAGTTGGTGCCATAAATATAAGCACATTTCCTTTAAAGGTTAAATAGAAGCATGACCGCTGGTCCGAAATCTAATCAGTTATTGCGCTGGTCCCCAAGCAGTGAATGATTTTCAAAAATCCTCTTTCTGGCTAGTTCTAACGTGAATTAAGTTAAGTCAATAACATTAACGCTAAAATGAGTATTATTAGATGCGGATTGAATTATTACTATGAGAAAGTGCATTACAGATGCATAATGAGGGGTACTTTGAAAAATCATTTGACGAGAGTTGTAAACAATTATTTAGATGAGTTATTTGGACTTAGGTTTCAACCCTCTCCTGAAAGTAGGTTAAACAAAAGTCGCAAAAAAATCCTACAAAAATTTAAGGTCAAAAACGTACTGGATGTCGGAGCCAATAATGGGCAATGGGCACTTCGAGTTCGAGAGGGTGGATTCAAAGAAAACATCACCTCTTTTGAACCTACGATCGCATTCGAAATATTAAAGAAAAATACATTTCGAGATTCCAATTGGAGCTGTGTGAATATGGCAGTTTCAAACCATGCAGGCGAATCAAGAATATATCTGGCGTCTAACGGAAATCTTTCGTCAAGCATATTACAGCCAGATGAAATATTGATACAAGGATTCGGAATTGAATTCAATGAGTCAATTAAGGTTCCAACTACGACTCTTGATGAGTATTTGTCTAATTCTCAAATTGAAGAATTTTACTTAAAAATTGATGTACAAGGCGCGGAAAAGTTAGTACTTGAAGGTGTGGAGAACTCTCTTTCGAAATGTGTTGCAGTCGAGTTTGAAAGCTCGCTCAGATCTTTGTATAAAGGCGAAAGTAAGCATTATGATTTAGCTAAGTGGTTAATTCAAAGAGGTTTCACTCCTTATCAAGTTGTAATTACACACTGGGATAATTCAATGGCGGCTATATCGCTTGATTCAATATTTATCAAAAATATGGATCAAAAAATTTGAGATTATTATTTGTTGAGAGTGGATGTTAAATCAATGAAGGTTGTATACGACTCAGAAATTTTCCTTTTACAAAAATACGGTGGTATTTCCCGTTATTTTGCTCAAGTGATATCACAGTTTGTTATCAATAAATCATTGGAAACTGAGGCTGAATTTGCTTTTTCCCGAACTAATAATAGGTATTTGCAAGAATTAAATGAGGAGGGGGTTTTTAATTTTAAAAATTTAGCAATGCCATATTTATCGCCCACTTCTCCTAAAAAAATCCTCTTAACTTATGGATTGTTTAAAACACTAAATGCAAGTGTTGCAAGTGGATCCAGAGCTGGAATATCTAGAGGTAAAATTTTCCATGCAACGTACTATCGTCCAAATATTTTGGAAAGTCTTGGACATAAGAAGCTTGCAATTACAATTCATGATTTTATTCCTGAAAAATTGGGCTGGAATGGAATTAGGAATCCACATTTGGGGAAAAAGCAGTTACTAAATAAAGCAGATTTAATTTTTTGTGTTTCACAGACGTCCGCAAATGAGATCTCCCAATTTTATGGAATTCGTGATGCCAACTTTGTTGTAGTGCCACATGGTGTAAAAGCGATATCTAGTGTTCAAGACAAAATATCTAATGTGATTAACCCTAATGTTATATATGTTGGCCATAGGTCTGGCTATAAGAATTTTGGTCAGCTTGCAAAGGCTTTGAATCTACTCTGGCAACAAGGATTTGATATTCACTTAAATACTATTGGTCCAGAATTCAGCGACGCAGAAATTAAAGAGTACTTTCACTCAAATCACATAAAAAATTGGCGTCACCATACAAACATCTCAGATAATGATCTGATGGGTTTATATCAAAAGGCTAGTGCTCTAGTTATAACATCAAAAATGGAAGGTTTTGGATTACCAATTCTCGAAGCTTTTTCGCAAGGTACGGCAGTCATTGCGAGTCAAATAAAGGTGTTTGAAGAAGTTTGTAATGATCTTGGCGTTTTCTTTGAGGTTGGTAACCCCGAGTCTCTAGCTCAAGCAATAAAGGATCAGGTTTCAAACGCATCAAATCTGGATCAAATTAGAAAAAGACTTGCTCATGCTTCAAATTCCACATGGCTTCATTCTGCAAAAAAAATGTCTTACGCTTACAAGCAACTAGCTTAACTAAATCTTTGAATGTTACCTTTTTTGTGTCACTAGATTTATCAATTCCATTTAGAGCTGATTAATTACAATTCTCAAGAGTTGAAACTTTGCGCCAGCGAGTAACTAATCGCTCATAACCCTGGCCTGCCAGCGCACCATCTCCTGCTGCCAACCCAGCGAGAGATCTAGCAACATCTTCTATTGAAGTATCCGCGCTTAATCCTAGTTGGCCGTTTTCAATTAAAGATTTCTCTAAGTAAATAGCTAATCCTCCATAATCGCACTCAACAATTGAATTAGCATCAAAAATTGATAGCCACTCAAGCAAATCTGCAATCTCTTGCTCTATTGGCCCATTGCCAAAAGCGTTGACCACTGCTTGATGGGCAAATAAACATCTTTGTTTTGCATTTGAAATTGAGGTACGAAGAATTGTATAAGCACCATCTTCATTTGAACCTCTAATTCGATCTGAAGGCTCAAAGAGTGAAAACCACCGTGGGGGAATACTCCAGGTTGCAGTAATTATGTGTGAAACCTTATCTTCAATACTCTCAGAGTTTAATGACAGAGCATTTTCGATCTCTTTGGGTAGAAAAAAACTACTTATTGTAAATGGCATTGAAGATTTAAAATCATCTAAAGCTGCCCAACACC
>Ga0315902_10003676_pt1 | contig 22756 bp, 17 predicted proteins | sample LakEriMetagenome_9_FD_203523 | JGI IMG/M metagenome (GOLD analysis project Ga0315902, IMG submission 203523) | Freshwater fungal communities from buoy surface, Lake Erie, Ohio, United States - Buoy 12 MA117 | ecosystem: Environmental > Aquatic > Freshwater > Lake > Lake biofilm | place: USA... | reverse complement strand
CGGTCCGCCGCAGGAACGTCATCCGCGTGCCGAAGAGCATCGCCTCCTGCTTGAGCACGCGGCCTGAGAGGTCGACCCAGAGGCGGCAGCGCGGCTCGCGGTGGCTCGACGGATCCTCGCGGTAGGCAACGACATGCACGCGGACGAGTCCGTCTTCCCAGTAGAGCGCCTCCTCGGGGCCGACGTCGGCATGCAGCACCTCGATCGGGGAGTGACCTGGGCGGAGCGGGCTGTACACCGGGATGGTCCACCGACGGCCCTCGTAGAGGCCTGGAAGGCTCGCCTGCGGGGAGAGTTCGTCACCGATCATCACGTGGGTGGGCAGGTGACGGGTGGTCTCGTAGGTCATGCCGCCGGCATCGATCCGCACGTCCACGTCGCCATCGTTGACCGTTCCACGAAGCAGCACGTCTTCGGTGGCGCCGGGCAGCCTCACCCTCGAAGTGAACTCCCGGAGTTGGCCGACCGCGTCGATCTCCAGCCGTCCGCGGGCCGAGAAGGTCGAGGGCATGCTCTCGTGCACGACGCGACGCACCAGCAGGCCGGCCCAGGCAGGGATCATTTCGTCGAGTGGCAACTTGTCGAACTGGAGGCGGCTGTCGACTGCCAAGCCACCGTCGCTCTGCCGCGCGGACGTCGCCAGTGCCCAGCCCACCGGCCGCTCGTTCCACTGCACGGTCCAGGCGACCGGGATCGGGCGATGGCCCGACGTGTACAGTGCCTGCTGACCCGGCGGGGAGCCGGGACTCAGCGACGGCAGGATCTTCGTGACGACGAGCCAACCGCTCGTCACGAGCCAAAAGCCGACCACGATGGGCGTGAGCAGCGGTCGTTGCAGCATGGTGGCGACAGCCCGATCCGCGGACGCCTCGCAGGCGACCCGCCACTCCGCAGTGTACAGCCGGCCCCACCGCCGGGAAACGACCTGGAATCGAAGAGCTACGCTGTCCGGTCGCCGCCTCGGATTGGCCCATTCACACCGGCCGCGTATACTCACGGCGTCGAAGGAAATGGGGACTCACTCGGCGATGGCACACGATCACCACCACGGCGACTCGGCCGCATCACGGGACACGCGGGTGTTTTTTCAGCAGGGCTGCCCGGTCTGTGGCCGTCGGCTGGAGATCGACGTCAACCTGCTGGGCCGGCGGGTTTACTGTCAGCATTGCGGCGGACGATTCATGGCCATGGATGCATCGCTGATGCCGGCAGTGGCCGCCAGCGCCCCAGCCGACGAGCGTGTCGATGCGTTGCTCGAGCAGGCCGCTCTCGTCCTCGAACGGGCAGCGGTCGACGGCGACGGGGACTGACCACGACGCGGCGTCAGGCGTTTGGCCATCCCGCGGGAAACCCCGCGAGCCCGCCCAGACTCGTCCAATAGCCGGGAAACGTCTTGCCGACGCACCCCGGATCCCGGATCGCGACGCCCGGCACCCGCAGACCGGCGAGCGACAGGCTCATGGCCATCCGGTGGTCGTCGTATGTCCGCACCGAGCCACCGTGAAGGGCCGCCGGTGAGATCGTCATCCCGTCGGCGTGTTCCTTGACGGACCCTCCGAGCGAGCGGAGTTCGCGAACGAGGTCGCCGATCCGGTCGGTCTCCTTGTCGCGGATGTGGGCCACGTTGCGGATCGTGGTCGGCCCGTCTGCGAACAGTGCGACGACCGCGAGCGTCGGAACGGTGTCGCTGATGGCGTTCATGTCGATGTCGATCCCTCGGGCAGCCCGGCCGGTGACGGTGATACCGTTGCCCCGCCCGCTCGCATCGCCTTCGTGCCACTCGACGCCGCAGCCCATCCGCTCGAGGGCGTCGCAGAAAGCGACGTCGCCCTGCATGCTGCGGCGAGAGAGGCCGTCGACGCGCACGCGGCCACCGGTGATCGCCGCGGCCGCGAAGAAGTAGCTCGCTGCCGACGCGTCGGGCTCGATGTCGTAGTCGCAGGCGACGTAGCCGCCCGAATGGATCCGCCAGATGCGGTCGTCCACCACGTCGCAGCGGCCGCCGAAGTCGGCCATCACCCGCCTGGTCATCGCAAGGTAGGGAAGCGACACGAGCGTCCCCGCGAACGAGAGTTCCATGCCCTGCGGCATGCAGGGCGCCGCGAGGGCGAGGCCGCTGGCGAACTGGCTCGAGGTGCCTCCGGCCACCGTGGCGGGGCCGCCGCGAAGGCCTGCCGTGCGGATCAGGACGGGCGGACAGTCGCCCGGGCTCTCGGCCCGAGCATCGACGCCGAGGTCGCGGAGCGCCGCGAGCAGATCGCCGATCGGCCGCTGCCGCATCCGGGCGGTGCCGTCGAGCCGGTAGGTGCCGCGTCCCAGGCCGCAGACGGCCGCCAGGAACCGCATCGTCGTGCCACTGGCGGCACAGTCGAGCGTCGCCTCGACGGCCGGGATCATGCCGGCGGCCCCGCTGACCGTCGCGGTTCCGGCGGGCCAGTCGACCTCCACGCCGACGCCGAGCGCGGCCAAGCCCGCCGCCATCACGCGGGTGTCCTGGCTGTCGAGAACCCCGGAAAGCCGGCTCGTTCCCCGAGCCAGCGCCGCGCACACCAGTGCACGATTGGTGATGCTCTTCGATCCGGGCGGGCGGATGCGGCCCTCGATCGGGCCGCGATGCTCGGGGATGGGAAGCGGGTCGATCATGCGCTGCATGCGGCAACCGCGGTTGCGGGAAGGCGTCGCGGCGGGGACAACAGGAGGCGGTGAGCCGGCAAGCCTAGGTCAGGTGCCGCCGGCGGTCCATGCCCGCCCCCGTTTTCGGACGACCAGATGCCAGGTTCCCCGGATGCCGGCCCCGCACGCTACGACTTCCTCGCTCCGTCGACGATCGTGTTTGGCGCGGGTCGATGTGCCGAACTCGGCGAGGTCGTCGCCAGATTCGGCCGCGAGGCCTGGCTCGTGACGGGATCGGCGGGCCTGGCGGCCTGTGGCGGCGAGCCGGCTGTCGCGGCCACGCTTCGCGCCGCCGGCCTCGGCATGACCCGCATTGGAACCTCCACGGGCGAGCCGACGCTGGCCGACGTGGCAGGGGTCGTCCGCGGGCTGCCACCGACCGCAGGCTGCGAACCGGTGATCGTCGCGATCGGCGGCGGAGCCACGATCGACCTCGCGAAGGCGGTCGCAGCCCTCGCGACCAACCTGCCCCACCCGCAGGCTTGCGATGACGATGCGGTGGCCGACCACCTCGAGGGCGTGGGCCGAGGGCTGCCGATCGTGCAGCCGCCGCTGCCATTGGTCGCCGTGCCGACGACGGCGGGAACCGGCGCCGAGGCCACTCGCAACGCGGTGATCTCCTGCCCGCATCGACGATTCAAGAAGAGTCTGCGGAGCCCGCTGCTCGTGCCTCGGGCAGCCCTCGTCGATCCGGCCCTCACGCTGACGTGTCCCCGATCCGTGACAGCCGCCTCGGGGCTTGACGCGGTGACGCAGCTCATCGAATCGTTCATCTGCCGGTTTCGGGCACCGCTGCCACGGGCGCTCGTGCTCGACGCCCTGCCCCGCGCCGTCGCGGCACTGCCGCGGGTACTGGCCGACCCACGCGACCTCGACGCGCGTGCGGCGATGAGCCACGCGGCCCTCGTCTCCGGCATGGCCCTGACCAACTCCGGCCTCGGCATGGCCCACGGCGTGGCCGCGGCACTCGGCATCGAGTGCGGGACACCGCACGGAGTCGCCTGCGCGGTCATGCTGCCCGTCGCGATCGCGGTCAACCGGAGCGTCTGCGAGACCGACTTCGCGATGCTCGAACAGGCGATTGATTCCGACGCCCCGCGTGATCCCAGGGTTGCCGCCGACGCGTTCGTGCAGCGGATCGCGGACCTCTGCACGACCGCAGGCACACCGCGACGACTCGCCGACGTGGGCCTGTCCCACGACCGCCTGGCATGGCTGGCGGAGAACTCCGGGGGCGCGAGCATGCGAGGCAATCCCGTCTCACTCGATCCGCAGGCGCTCCTGCCGATCCTGGACCGCGCCTGGTAAGGGGTTTGTGCGAGCCCCGCGATGGGGACACGATGGCCCCGCCGCTCGGGGCTGCCCATGCCATCTCGCCGGACGCTCACTTCGGGCATCCTGCCAATCCTGTTCGGCACGGCAGGTGCAGGACCGGTCTCCTCACGTCTGGCCTGGCTCGGTGCTCCCCATGTAGGTGCAGGTTGTTAACCTGCACAAGGAGTCCGCGACGGCTCGGAGCTGCTCACGCCCCCTCGCTGAGTTCATGCCTCAGCGGCGCAGCATCGATCCCCGCGTGCCGACGAGCTCGTACCAGACCATCTGATCCATCGCCCTGTTCGGCGTCTCGTCCGTATCGATCAGGATCAGCATGCAGACGATCATGCCAAAGGACACCTGGATATTGACACCGTTGTGGTCGCAGAAGAACAGATGCCCACAGCAGAGGAGCTGCTCGATCGACGATCTCGTCGCTGATCACGTTGGCGGCACGATCGGCGTCCGTCAGGTCGTTGACGTGCGTGACCGTGGCCAGGGTCATGTCTGATGACCGGCAGACGGAACTGCTGCCTACGACGTTGATCGCGTTCCAAAGCCGGTCACTGATGGAGCCGCGATCGAGGATGTAGCAGCGGTAGGCCTCGATCGTCCGCTGCAAGACGGCCCGCTCATCGGCATCGCCCTTGGGGCTCGCCGAGGTGGCGTCGATTCGCACCGCCTTGCCTCTCAGGACCGCGAAGTGCGTGTGCAGCCGGTAGGCCGAAAAGATGCTTTCCCTTGGCATTGGGCGTCCACGAGAGTTCCGCCGCGATCTCCTTGAGCTGGGCAGGGTCGAAGATCGCCACCGACGCTGATAGAGATCCCAGCGATGCGCGGCTCACGCCAAGTCGCTTGCGGACCTTCGAGGGCGCACGCCCGCTGGGGATCACGGAGGCTCCGGATCATTGGGCTGAAGAGCGCCATCAGGATCAGGGCACAGGAGTGATCCATGAACAGCAGGCGATTGCCGGCTCGGTCGCGTTTCGTGCCCACCTTCCGCAGCCGTGACAGCAGCGGACGGATCTTTCGCAGGCACTTCAGTCCCTGCACATCCTGATCACGAATCGCTCGCTTCGTCTGTCCAGCCATGGTGGGCACGATAACGCCGTGTCCATCGGCGCGCAACTCTCTGGGCTGCTCAGATTGCCGCGTCGCCGGGGCGCAAATCTTGTGCCGAACAGGATTGGCATCCTGCCCTTCGCTCACTCGAAGGAAACCTCGCTTCGCCATCCTGGCTCCGCTCGGTTTCCTACGCCGCTCGATTGGCACGGGCACCCCCTCGCTGATCCCCGCGTCGTGAAAGCCGTCGGTCATGGCCACGGGGCTCTCATACCCGATCGAACTACGGCCGCGTGGCGATCGCTCGATCGTCCAGGAGCGGCATGATCGAGGCAGTCGCCGGCTCGCCCACGAGGGCCTGCTGCCACGCTGCACGAACTCTCCCGAGATCCACGTCGTCGTCGAGGAGATGGTGGACGCCGAGGAAGATGCCATTCGCCGGACGCGGATCGCCGTCGTACCAGGCCTTGAGGATGGCCCGCTCAACCACCCGCGGCAGACCGGCCCGCGGGCCTCGCTTGATCACGCCCGACTCCTTGTAGGCGTAGGTCTTTGGCCCGATCTCGATGATCACGATCGTGCGGTCGCCGATCGTGTATTCCCGTCCCTGATTTGCAGCCGCGATGGCCTTGGCCACATGGTCGTCGAGTTGCCGGGCGTAGTCGAGCAGCAGGCGCCAGCGTTCGATGCGCGTGGCCTGGTCCGCATCGTCGCCGGCACCTTTCTCCGCCTCATCGAGTGCCTCGCTGGCCGCTTCAAAGTCGTGGCTGCGAAACACCCTGGCCGCATCGACGATACGTCGCTCGACATCGTCGGCCACCCTGGCCGTGCGACTCCCTGGCAGCAGCGGTTCCGTGGCGTCGCGTGCAGCCGCCAACTGTTCCCGCTCGGTTCCGGCCTGCTGACGCATCGGTTCCTGCTCGCGTTGCTCGGCCGGTACGGCCCCCTGGTGGACGCCGCGGGCTGCCTGCTCCTGGACCTCGGCTGGTGGGTCCTCCCGCTCCAGCCGCTCCGAGTTCTTCGCCCGCGGCGACTCGGCCTTGGCGACTGTCACCGGAGCGGCCGCCTTGGGGGCAGGTTTTTTTGCACGCAGCCGCGACTTCTGGAGATGCGGCCAGGCAAGGAATCCGCCGGCAACGGCAGACACGGCCAGAAGAAGCGACATCGCGGCAGCGGCGCCTCCGCCACTTCGGCGCTTGGTAGGCCGCCTCTTGGTGATGACCACGACAGGGCCGAGCTCGGCGGGGCCATCGTGCGGTCGCACCACAGGCTCGATCCGAGGAGGCACCGCGGGAGGCACCGGCGGCGGTATGCGGCGTTGCATGGACGGCGACTCACGGGTGCGAGGTGGCCTCCGGCAGCCCGCGGAACCACCCCGAGAAGGCTAGCAGATCACCCTCCGAGCCGTCGCCACACCGTCATCTCCGCCACGGTGTGCTGATGTTTCCGGGCGGTCTCGCGGATCACGAACGGCACGTCCTGCCTATGCAGGAAGTCAAACCGTCCCGCGAAGGCCCGCGTCAGGCCGGCGAACGTGGTCAGCGGCTCTCCGGCCTCGCGGCGGCCACCCACCCACTTCGGCTTCTGCGTGTATTCCTCGAGCCAGGTGTACGGAGACGTGATCACGAGCAGGCCGCCTCTCCGGACGCGGCCGGCGATCGCGTCGAGGAACAGGGACGGGTCGTACAGACGGTCGATCAGGTTGCCCGCGAACACCAGGTCGTAATCGGTGAAGATCTCCTTCAGATTGCAGGCGTCGCCTTGCATGAAGTTCACGCGCCGCCCCGCTTCGCCGAGGCCGAGCCGCTCGAGCGAGATCGCCCGCCCGGTCGTCAGTTCGCCCTCCGTCGGAATTTCGTAGAGCACCTCATCGCCGTGCTGGAGCCGCACGCCCGACTGGATGAAGCGGGCCGAGAAGTCGATCGCGTCGACATGGGCGAAGGAGCGGGCGAACTCGAACGCCGAGCGGCCCACCGAGCAGCCGATGTCGAGGCATCGCTCGCGGCGGTCCGCCGGCACGTGCCGGATGGTCGCTTCGACGCACGCTCTGGGAAAGTTGGGGACCCCGAGAGGGTCGGCCACGCCGCCGGAGGCGGCGTCGTAGTAATGAAACTCCAGGTACTGCGTCACCAACTGGTCGGTCTCGTAGAGCCGTGAGCCGACGGTGACCGCCTCGTTGCCCCGTTCCTCCACGATCGTGCGAAACCCCGCGTGCTGGAAGAAGTGTCGGCGGAAGGCGTACCGGGCGCTGGCGAGCGCCTCGTTGCCCGTCGAGATCCACGAGCCGCCCTTCATGAGGTTGTGGCGGCCGTCGAACGTCGGCACCGAGAAGTCGTCGTACAGCGGATGCACCTCAAAGCCCTTGAAGGGCATGATCGGCGTCCGTGTCCACTGCCAGACGTTGCCCACGATGTCGCAGAACTCCCCCTGCGGGAAGGCGTCGACGGGGCAACTCGAGGCATGGTGCTCCAGGTTGATGTTGCCGGGCGCCCGGTGCCACGTGGGCTGATCCCCCGGGATCGTGTCGCGAAGGGCCTGCCAGTGGGCTTCGGTCGGCAGCAGCACGTTCTCCCCGGTCTTCGCCGCCAGCCAAGCGCAGTAGGCCTGGGCTTCGAGGCAGTTGACCTCCACGGGCCAGTTGGGAGGCAACGGGATCTCGTCGAGGAGGTTCCGCTGCAGGTAGGCGTCGTTCCGGCGGACCCAGAACTTGGGATGCTCGGCCCGGCTGTACTTCAGCCAGCCGCGGCCCTCGTCGGTCCACCACGACTCGTCGCGATAGCCGCCATCGTCGACGAACTGCATGAACTCGGCATTCGAGACCAGCCGTCTGCCGGCACGGAAGGCAGGGAGATCGGCCTCCTCGACTCCGTACTCGTTGTCCCAGCCGTAGGTGTGATCGGCCTCGGGCTTGCCGAGCCTCACGTGCGTCGCGGCCACCGGCAGCCATTCGTTGGCCGGGGCGGGTCCTGCCGTCACGCAGGTCGCCCACAGTCGCTGCTCCTCTGCGGTGAGTTCGTCGCCGTGACGGAGTTCGTCCAGCGGCATCTGCCGCATGATCACGCTCGACGTCTCGAGGTGGATCCGCTCGTGCTCGATGCCCATCAGGATCACCCACGCCGGAGAGTTCCAGCGGATCGGCAGTTCCAGCGGCATCGTCTGGATGAACTCATCGATCAGCTTCCGCATGGAGGCCCGGTACCTCTTCACCGATGCGACCGAGGGCCAGTCGTAGTGGGCGGTGTTGAGGTCATCCCACGACATCTCGTCGACGCCCACTGCCATCATCGCCTCGAGCACGGGATCGAGCCGCGCAGGGATGTAGCGACCGGCGGTGAGCTTGTTGAGATAGAAGACCGCCGGATGGGCGTAGTAGAAGATCAACGGGTGACGGAGCGGCTCGTGCCGCTCGTAGTACGACGAATCATCGCGGATGAGCGCGAACAGCCGGTCGTAGATCTCGCAGGTCTGGTGGAAGTAGCGGCGGAGTTCGGCACGCTTGGCCGCCACCGGGTCGGCCGCGGTGGGATCGGCGTCGAGGATCGTCGTCCGGGTCGGGGAGACGGGGGTCGAGAGCGCAAGAAAAACCGCGGCGGCCGATGTGGCATGCGGACTGATGGACCCAGCCGATGACGTCATGATTCCCCTTGCAGCAAGAGCGACTTACGATTCCGTAACTGTAGCACCGGAGGCAAGGCCAGCCAGCAATCGGCCGGGAACCGGGGTCGTCGCACCGAGCAGGCCCCCCACCACCGTGCCACGGTGGCAGTTGTCGCCGCCGCACATCGCGTTGGCAAAGACACCGGATGCCAGGTCGCCGGCATGCCGCCAGGCGAGCGCCAGGGCGGCGGGAAAGGCCTCTTCGATGTAGCAGGCGCTCGAGAGCGTGCCACCGACCAACTGCCGGTCGGAGAGGCCCTCCCAGGAACGGAGCTTTGCGGCCGAGATCCAGTCGCGGCCGTGCTCGAGGATCGACGCCCGGAGCACCGTGGCCGCCTCGGCGATGGTCCTCGGACCGGCCTCCGGCCGCGGGATCGCGTCGACGAGAATCCGCACGAAACAATCGGCGGCCGCCAGCACCTCGTCATCCTTGTGGGTGAGCCCCACGTGCACTCGAACGATCCGCCGGAGGTCTGGATTCCGGGGGCCGAGGGCGGCGACGAGTGCGGGCACCGGCACGAGGCCCCCGATGTGGACGTCACGGACGCCGCAGTTGATCGGCTTGCGGCCAGCGCCGAGGTTCGTGAAGAAGTGGCGGTGATACTCCTCGACGTAGGTGTCGCGGTGCCAGCCTGGCTCGAGCATCAGCGCGACGTACCGGTCGAGCCACCGCTCCGGATCGTAGTCGCGGTGCCGCCGGACGAACTCGAAGAGTTCGACCGCGAGCCGATAGTTCAGCGTGTTCTCGCCGGCGGCGAGGAACTGGTGGTAGTGGATGCCGCGTTTGCCCCAGTGCGTCGCCTGCTCCCTGAGGATGTCAAACTTCGGCGCCGGCGGCGTCCACTGCGAACGCCAGAGGATGCTGTCGGGGTGGGGGCTGCGGGGGGCGACGTAGCCCTCGATCCGGCCGTAGTCGCGGTCGAGTGCCCGCTGGTCGTAATACCAGTGAACCGGCATCGCCACGGCATCGGCGACGAGTGCTCCGACGAGCGCCGAGCGGGTGGCGTCGTCGTGGCTGGGCGCTTCGTCGCTCATGGCCGCTGCGTCCGCTGGAGAAATGACACGACCCGCGGCTCGCCGCATCCCGCGAAGAACTTCTCCGGAGCAGCCAGAGCCGGGCACTCGCCGTCGGCGATGAAGGCGATCTCGTCGGCGACGCGGCGGGCGAAGCCCATCTCATGGGTGACAAGGACGAACTGGGTTCCCGCCGTTTTCAGTTCGCCGATCATGTCGAGCACCTCTCCGGTCATCTCCGGGTCGAGGGCCGAGGTGGGCTCGTCCAGGAACAGCCGCCGGGGCCGGACGACGAGCGCCCGGAGAATCGCCACCCGCTGCTTTTGCCCGCCGGAGAGTTCGGCCGGCCGCTTGTGGGCGTGGGATGCCAGACCGAACCGCTCGAGCGGCTCCCGCACACGTTCGCGGGCCTCGGCCTCGGCGAGGCCGTGCACATGGACGAGCGGGAGCAGGAGATTCTGCATCGCGGTGAGGTGTGGGAAGAGGTTGTATGCCTGGAAGACCGTGCCCACCGTGCGGCGATAACCGATCAGGGCGTTTTCTGCCTGCGGAAGCGGCTCGCCGTCGAAGGCGACGGTGCCCGCGGCGGGCACGTCGAGCCCCGCGAGAATCCTCAAGAGGGTGGACTTGCCGCCTCCCGACGGCCCGACGAGGACCAACGCCTGGATGTCGCCCGTGACCAGGTCGAGGCCGTCGAGGACGGTGGCCTTCATACCCGAACGCGGGTCGGTGAACCGCTGCACGAGGCCGTTGATCGCGAGATTCATGCGGCCTCGTAACGGAACCGGCGTTCCAGCCAGCGGGAGAGGGCCGAGAGGGGCAGCGTGATCGCGAGATAGCCGACGGCCAGCGGCAGATAGCTTTCGAGCGTCGAATAGGTGGCGGAGTTGACGTTGCGGGCGGCGAACGTGAACTCGCCGATCGAGAGCACGGAGAGTAGCGACGAGTCTTTGATCAGCGACACGAGTTGGCCGGCCACAGCGGGCAGCACGATCCGCACTGCCTGAGGGAGAATGACGAGCCGAAAAGCCTGCCACCTCGTGAGACCGATGGCCCGGGCACTGTCGACCTGCGCCTTCGGGATCGCATCGAGGCCGCCGCGGAAGATCTCGGCCATGTAGGCGCCGCTGAACAGCGCGAGCACGAGCACGCCGACGGCCGTCCGATACCCCGTGCCCACGTGCAGGGCCGCCGCGACCACGTACCAGCCGACGAGCAGCTGCACGAGCAGCGGCGTGCCGCGGATCACCTCCACGTAGATCCGTGCGACGGCCTCCACGAGGGGAAAGCGGGATCGGAGCATGACCGCCGCGGCGAGCCCGATCAGGCTGCTCGCCAGGAGGGCGGCCAGCGCCAGGCCGAGGGTCATCCACCAGCCCCGCCAAAAAGCCTGGCGGTATTCCCAGACCACGCCCCAGTTCCATGTCATGTCGAGGCTGGCGAACGCCCAGCCCGCCGCGGCGGCGAACAGGGCGATCACAATCAGGTGGGCGAGCCAACGGGGCATGGAAGAAGTGTATCCCGTGGCGGGAAGCCCGCGGCCTTACGGCCGGTCGGAAGTGAGATTGGCTCCACCTGACCGCGCCCGCGGCCTTACGGCCGGTCGGAAGTGAGATTGGCTCCACCTGACCGCGCCCGCGGCCTTCCGGCCGGTCGGAAGTGAGATTGGCTCCACCTGACCGCGCCCGCGGCCTTACGGCCGGTCGGCTTTCATCAGGCTCCGTACAAGCCCAACGCCGTAAGGCGTGGGGCGAGGCCAGAACCACCCTCGTCTCCAGCGAAAACAACCAGCTTCCAGCGAAAACAACCAGTGGCCTTACGGCCGGTCGGCTCTCACGGGTAGGGATGCAGCGAGGGGTTGCCCGTGCCCGGGAGCCGGCGTTGCTGACCAGCGAAGCCAGAATGGCGAACCGCGGGCAGCATCGAACGAGCGAAGGGCGGGACGCGCGGGACGCCCGCAGCGAGTGACCGGCAACGGGGCATGGGCAGCCGTGCGGCGAGCCACGATGGCCTAGAAGTAAAACGGGATGGCGTGTTCCTTGAAATACGCCTTCTGCTCCGCGAGGAACTCGTCGCCGAGTTTCTCGAAGCCCCCGTCGGCCCGAAACGTCTCCAAAAACTCGTTCACCTGCATCCGAAGTTCGTCGTTTCCCTGGCGAAGGCCGACGGCCCACGATTCCTCGCGGAAGGGGGTCAGCGCCGCCCGCGTCTTCGCAGGCTGCTTCTTGTGGTTGGTGTAGACCGACATCGAGTCGTAGACAAAGGCGTCGGCACGGCCCTGGATCACCTCCAGCACGGCGGCCGACTCGGTGTCGAGCACGAGCACGCGGGCCTGCTTGAGTGACGCGGCCGCCCACTGCTGGCCGGTCGTCCCCTGTTTGACCGCCACGACGCGGCCGGGAGTGTCGAGATCGGCGGCCGACTGTACCGGGGACCGCTCCGCGATCAGGAGGGCGAGGCCCGTCTTGAGATAGGGCTCCGAGAACGCGATCGATTTCGCGCGTTCCGGGGTGGCCGTCATGGACGAGATCACGCAGTCGACGTGGCCGGCCTTGAGGGCGGGAATCAACCCGTCGAAGGCGATGTTTTCGACGACGACCGGCCGGCCAAGATGCGCGGCGAGCGCCTCGGCAAGCTTCACGCTCACACCGGCAGGCTTGCCGTGGGGGTCGGTCATCTCGAAGGGCGGATACGAGAGTTCCATGCCGACGCGGAGCGGTTCCACCGCCACGACCGACGTGCTGAAGGCGACCCCGAGCAGGCACCATGCCCAGATGGTGGAACGTCGAAACCATTCCATGTTGACTGCGCTCCCGCGGTGCCTGGTGATGCAGTCAGCCGCCCCGACGCCCACCCGAAGGCAGTCCGAGTTTCGTCCGCCGCTCTTCCATCGCGCGGCGATACTCTGCCTGTTGGGCCCGTTGCTCAGGTGACGATTGATCGATGCGCCGTTTGCTCCGATCGTTGCGGCCCTCCTCGGTGCCACCGCCGCTGCGGCCACGATTTCCACCAGGACCACCGCCACCGCCCGTTGCTCCGCCACCAGGACCACGTCCACCTGGTCCACCATTATTGGCCTGGCCACTCGCCGCCCGCTGCTGATCGCGTTTCTCCCGTTCGGCCTGCCAGACCTTGCGGCGATCCTCCTCGGCCTTGATTCTCCGGTCGAGCTCCGCCTGGCGTCGCTCAGGCGGCATCGCGAAGTAGGAGGCCATCTCGGCACGTTCACGGGCCTCCCAGAGCCGGCCCATCTGCGGCCCGATCTGGTCGCGATACTCGCGGGGCATGTCCCGCATCTTCTCGAAGATCGCGCCGGAAGTCGGGGTCCCATACGGGACCTCGCCGCGGGCGACGCGGTTGTATTCGGCAACCTGCTGATCGACGAGTTGCTCGATCTCGGCGACCGCCGGCGGGGCGGAGAAGAACCCGAACGCCCAGAGCGTCGGCATGGCGAACAGGAACAGCACCAGCAGGGCGATCACGGCGCGCTTCAGGAACCGCCCGCCGGCACCCTGTTGGTTTCGGTCCGCTGCCAGGGCCGCCACGGCCCGCCGCTTGTCTGCTGAAGAAGCCACGAGTCACCTCCGCTGAAATCAGGATAGCGTCGGCGCAGGCCGCCGCCATGTGGATTCAACGGCCGATCGTCCGGAAGGTTTCGAGGGCCGCCGCCCAGACGACAAGAACGCGGGAGCCGTGAAATGCCTCATATTCCGCGGAATGCGGCGTCCAGCACATCCAGCATGAAATCGGCGTCGGCGGCGGTCAGGCACATGGGCGGCTTGATTCTCAGGACGTTCCCGTAGAGCCCCCCTTTGCCGATCAGGAGGCCGAGTTCCCGACAACGCTCGAAGACGCGCACGCACTCATCCTTGGCGGGAGCCTTCGCGGCGTGGTCCTTCACGAGTTCGATCCCCAGCATCAACCCCAGACCGCGGACGTCGCCGATCACGTCGTGGCGGCGGGCGAGATCCTGGAAGCCCGCCTTGAGCCTGGCCCCGATCGCGGCGGCGTTGGCTTGAATGCCATCCTCGTCGATCACCTGGAGCACGGCCCGCCCCTGCGTGCAGGAGATCGGATTGCCGCCGAAGGTGTTGAAGTGGATTCGTGACGTGAGTGCCTGGGCGATCGCGGGTGTGGTGACCACCGCCGCAAGCGCCGCCCCGTTGCCGATGCCCTTGGCCATCGTGACGATGTCGGGAATCACGCCCTGCGTCTCGAAGCCCCAGAAGTGGGAGCCGGTGCGGGCAAACCCGGACTGGACCTCGTCGGCGATGCAGAGCCCACCGGCTGCGCGGACGTGCTCGTAGGCGGCCTTCAGGTAGCCATCCGGGAAGACGACGGCACCGCCCACGCCCTGGATGCTCTCGGCGATGAAGGCGGCGACCTTCCCCGACGTGCCGAACTCGATGAGGTTCTGCAGGTCCGCCGCATACTTCGGCCCGGCGTCCGGGTCGTCGTAGCCATGCGGGCCCCGGAGCCGGTCGGGGAAGAGCGCGTGGTGCACCCCGAAGGAGTGCGGCACATTGAACTTCCACGTGTGGTGGCTCGTCAGGCCCATCGTCTGCATGCTGCCGCCGTGGTAGCAGTTGCGGAGCGCCAGGATGTCGAAGTTTCCGGTGTAGGCGCGGGCCATCAGGATCGCGAGGTCGTTGGCCTCCGATCCCGAGTTGGTGAAGTAGCAGACCTTGAGATCGCCGGGCATCCGTGCCGCGAGGTCGCGGGCGTACTCGGCGATGCAGGGATTCAGGTAGATCGTGGTGGTGTGCTGGATGATCTCGTTCTGGCGGTTCACGGCCGCCACGATCTTCGGATGGCAGTGGCCCACGCTCACCGTGACGATTCCGCCGAAGCCGTCGAGGTAACGCCGCCCCGTCTCGTCGTAGAGGTACTGCATGCGCCCCTCGACGATCATGAGGGGCTCCTTGTAGTAGGTGAAGATCGCCGGATTGACGTACTGCTTCCTCAGCGCGAGCACCTCCTGCTTCGATGGTCCCGCATAGGGCCGCGGGCGGTGCTGGCACGGCGGAAGCTCAGGGGCGGACTGGGCGACGGCCATGGCGGGCCTCCTACGAGCGGGGAAAGAGCGGGCGGAGCAACGAGTAGAGCACGAACGCGAGGGCGAAGCCCGTGAACCAGGCGTAGTGGTACCCCGCCACGAGCCAGGCGGGAAATGCCGATTCCGGTGTCGCCCCGATCCGTACCAGGAAGCCGGGCAGGTTAGGCAGCACGGCGACGGCCAGGCAGGCGAAAGCCACGATGCTGAACCCGCCCGTGTAGCGGTACCCACCCGTGGAGCGGTAGAGATCGCCGACCACCAAGTGGCACCGCCGCCAAACGAAGTAGTCGGCGATCATGATCCCGGCGATCGGCCCGAGCAGGGCGCTGTAGCCGATCAGCCAGGTGAAGATGTAGCCGCTGGGATCCTGGTAGAGCTTCCAGGGAAACATCAGCACGCCGATCGCGGCCGTGATCAGGCCGCCGGTGCGGAAGCTCACCAACCGGGGGGCGAGGGCAGCGAAGTCGTTGGCGGGCGAGACCACGTTCGCGGCGATGTTGGTGGAGAGCGTGGCCACCACGAGCGTGAGGAGCGCCACAGCCGAGAGCCAGGGGTTGCCGAACCGGGCGATCACCTGCACGGGATCCCAGATCGCCTCGCCAAAAATCACCACGGTGGCGCTCGTCACCACGATTCCGATGAAGGAGTAGAAGGTCATCGTGGTCGGCAGCCCCACGGCCTGGCCGAGCACCTGGTCGCGCTGCGACCTCGCGTATCGCGAGAAGTCGGGAATGTTGAGCGACAGCGTGGCCCAGTAGCCGATCATGGCGGTCAGGCCGGAGCCGAACACCGGCCAAAACTCCGCCGCCGACGCGAACTTCGAGGGCTGAGCGAAGATCGGCCCGAACCCGTTGGCGGCCTTCCAGGCCCAGCCGACGAGCGCCAGGCCGACGACCAGCAGGAACGGCGCGCTGGCGGCCTCCATCCACTTGATCGACTCCATGCCGCGGACGATGAACCAGACATTCACAGCCCAGAAGATCATGAAGCAGAGAAACTCTCCTGCGGAGATCCCGAGCACCGGCAATGGCTGCCGTGCTGCGGGATCGAACCCGAGGATCACGGCGGCGGTGGCGTAGATCGCGGCACCGCCCACCCAGGTCTGGATGCCAAACCAGCCGCACGCCACGAGGCCGCGCATCAGCGCCGGGACGTTGGCCCCGAGCGTGCCGAACGCCGCCCGTAGCAGCACGGGAAACGGGATGCCGTACTGCGTGCCGGGATGGGCGTTGAGCGTCATCGGAATCAGCACGATCGCGTTGCCGAGGAAGATCGTGAGCGTCGCCTGCCACCAGTTCATCCCCTGCTGGATCAGGCTGCTGGCGAGCGTGTAGGTGGTGATGCAGACGGCCATCCCGATCCAGAGGGCGGCCACGTTCCACCACGTCCACGTCCGCTTCTCGGGCGACACAGGCGCGAGGTCTTCGTTCCAGAGCCGCGGGTCGGGCGACCCGTCGCCGACTGTCTTGGTTGCGTGATTCATGTCTTATTAGGCGGATGGCCTTCGCGAGTAGGCGGTGAAGTCATACTACCGGGATCATCCAAAGAGTGAACGCCCATCCGAAGTGAGTCGGGGCTGCCGGTGTCCTCTCGCTTGACGTTCACGTCGGCCCTCCAGGCCTCCGTTCACTGCGTGTCCGCTGCGCTTCGCCATCCTTGGCTTCGCTTGCTTCCACAGCCCGCTCGAGGCCACCGGCAGCCCCTCCCGAGTCGCTGATGGCAGAGGCGCCTTCATGATCCCGGTGGTACATGGGCTCTCTTCCCAGCTGAGCAGTTTCGGCGGAGTCGGTCGGGGGCACGCGCAGAAGCCAGTGACATGTGCGGACGCTCGGCATCGCCGTACCGTTGGGGCATCGAACTCGCACATGCCGCCGGCTTCGAGCATGTCACCGCCGACTCCGAATGGACTTGATTACCAGATGCCTGCTGTCTGCCGAGCCGCGCGCCGTGATCCCGTCGCTTCCGGTCCCGGCTTCCTGGGATCCTGACTGTCACGAACCGGCCGCTGGCCTGCGCTCCAGAAACCGTCCACGACCCACGGTGCCGCAGAACGTGCCGTCGCGAACCGCCACCTCGCCACGGACCGTGACGACCGCAGGCCGTCCCTCGATGGCCCAGCCCTCGAAGGCGTTGTAATCGACGGCCTGCGTCTGCGTCTTCGCCGAGAGCATGCCCCGGTACGACGGGTCGTAGACCACGAGGTCGGCGTCAGCGCCGGGCTGGATCACGCCTTTCCGAGGCCAGAGGTCGAAGATCTTCGCGGCGTTGGTGCTCGCGACCGCCACGAACTGCTCGAGCGACAACCGGCCCCGCTTCACCCCGTGGGTCCAGAGGAGGTTGATCCGGTCCTCGATCGACGGAATCCCGTTGGGGATCTTCGTGAAGTCGTCCTTGCCCATCGGCTTCTGCGTGAGGAAATCGAAGGGGGCGTGGTCGGTGCCGACCGTCTGAACGAGGCCGCTGGCGAGGCCGTTCCAGAGGACCGCCTGATTGGAGGCGTCGCGAAGCGGCGGCGACATCACGTACTTGGCTCCCTCGAAGCCCGGCTTCTCGGCCCAGGTCTTGTCGAGCACGAGGTATTGGATCAGCGTCTCCACCGACACCTTCACGCCCCGTTCCCGGGCGGCGAGCGCCGCGTCGAGAGCCTCGCGGCAGGAGAGGTGCACGATATAGACACGGGCGCCGGTGAGTTCGGCGAAGGTCATCAGGTGGTGGACGCCCTCGGCCTCGACCCGCGGCGGCCGGCTGTCGTGGTGGGCGTCGGGGCCGGTGCGGCCGGCCGCGAGCAGTTGCTGCTGGAGTTGGCTGACGAGCGTCTCGTTCTCGCAGTGGGCTGTGACGATCACGCCGAGGGCCTTCGCGAGCGCGAGCGTCTGCCAGAGTTCGGCGTCGTCCACACCGAAGGCCCCCTTGTAGGCGAGGAACACCTTGAAGCTGCCCACGCCCGCCCGGACGATCTCGCGGAGTTGGGCGGCGGAGTCCGCGTCGAACCGCGTCACTCCCATGTGGAAGGTGTAGTCGCAGCAGGCTTTTCCTTGGGCCTGCTGCCGCCAGAGCGCAAATCCCTCCGCAGGCGACGTGCTCCGAGCCGGACAGACCATCTCGAAGATCGTGGTCGTGCCGCCGACGAGGGCGGCCTTCGTGCCCGTCTCGTAGTCGTCTTTCGAGAAGGTGCCCATGAAGGGCAGGTAGATGTGCGTGTGGGGATCGATGAAGCCCGGGAAGACGTGCTTCCCAGTCGCGTCGATCACCTCGGCGCCGGCAGGCGGGGTGATGCCACGGTCGATCCGTGCGATCGTCTCCCCTTCGCAGAGAATGTCGGCCGTATAGCGGCTGTCGGCGTTGACGATGTCCGCGTTCTTGATCAGCAGGGCCATCGATGGTTCCCCCGGCTCACTTCGCTGCCCAGATCGTGCCTTCCCCCTCGGCGAACCAGCGGGTCGTCGTCACCTTTTGCTGCGTGAAAAAGGCCACGCTCTCCCGCCCCTGAAGGTGAAGATCGCCGAAGAACGAGGCGTGCCAGCCGCTGAACGGGAAGAACGCCATTGGTGCCGGCACACCGATGTTGATGCCCACCATGCCGGCCTGCACGCGATGGCGAAACTCCCGCGCAGCCTTGCCGCTCCGCGTGAAGATGGCCGCCCCGTTGCCGTAGGGAGACGAGTTGGCCAGTTCGATCGCCGCGTCGAGGTCGTCCATGCGGACCACGTTGAGCACCGGCCCGAACACTTCCTCCTTCATCGTGACCATCTCGGGACGGACGTGGTCGAGCACCGTGGGCCCCACGAAGAAGCCGTTCGGCGCCGACGCGATCTTCGTCGTCCGTCCGTCGGTGAGCGGCTTCGCCCCCTGCCCAGCGGCCTGGGAGATCAGCTCGCAGACGCGGTCGGCGTGCTGCCGGGTGATCACGGCGCCCATCTGAGCCTCGGCGTCACGATCGGTGGGGCCGACCTTGATCTTCGAGACCACGTCGACGAGTGTGGGGAGCACGGTGTCGGCCGCCTTCCCGATCGCGACGGCCGTGGAACCCGCCATGCACCGCTCACCGGCACAGCCGAAGGCGGCCTCGAGGATCCCGGTCGAGGAGTTCGAAACGTCGGCGTCGGGCATCACCAGCACGAAGTTCTTTGCGCCCCCGGCGGCCTGCACCCGCTTGCCGTTGGCGGTACCGATCCGGTGGATCTCCCGGGCGACGGGCGTCGAGCCGACGAAGGACACCGCCTTGATCGACGGGTGCGCGAGGATCGCATCAACGGCCTCGCGGCCGCCGTGCACCACGTTGAGCACGCCCGCCGGCAGTCCGGCCTGCTGGGCGAGTTGGGCGATGCGGATCGAGGTCAGCGGCACCTTCTCGCTGGGCTTGAGCACGAACGTGTTGCCGCAGGCGATCGCGATCGGCCACATCCACAGCGGCACCATCGCGGGGAAGTTGAAGGGCGTGATGCCCGCCACCACGCCAAGCGGCTGGCGAATCGAGTCGCAGTCGATGCCGCGGGCGACGTTCTCGGCCGACTCGCCCATCAGCAGGCTCGGCGCACCGCACGCGTATTCGATGTTCTCGAGTCCCCGGCGGACGTCGCCGCGTGCCTCGGCGAGCGTCTTGCCGTGCTCGGTGGTCACGCTCCGCGCGAGTTCGTCGAAGTGGTCTTCGAGGAGAACCTTGAGCCGAAAGAGAATCCGCGCCCGTTCCACCGGGGGAGTCTCCATCCAGACGGGAAACGCCTTCGCCGCGGCCTGCACCGCCTGATCGACGACGCCGGCGCCGCAGAGCGGCGTCTCGGCGATCACATCGCCGACCGATGGGTTGTAGACGGGCGTCGTGGCGACTCCCGACACGGTGGTCCACTCACCGCCGATGAAAAGCGGACAGGGCAGCAGTTTCGACATGGGTGATGGCTCCAGGGATGCCGGAGCCACCAGTGTAGTCGATCAGGTGCCGTCGGTGCCGTCGGGGGGGGCCGTCGGGTCGTTGCCGTCGCCGATCGAGCAGTACCAGCGTAGCACCGTGAGGTCGATGTCGTTCTCGATCGATTCGACGTGGCCATCGAGGAATACGAACGGCGTCACGCCGGGATGGAGGCTGCCGAACTTCCGCGGGTTTGTGTCGTCGACGCCGCTGGCGAGCCCCCGGGCCGGGTCGCGAAAGCAGACATACGGGTTGTCGGAGGCGAAAAAGGTGGTGTCCCCCTGGGCCCGGTGAACCATGTTGCTCGCCACCGTCGAATCGATCGCGGGAATGTGTTTCTCGCCTGCCGCGAACGTTTTGGAGAGGCCGTCGCTCACCTGGGCGGCGCGGACCTTCGAGAATGTATGGATCGGCCCAGCCTGCCGCGGATCGAGGGAGGCGGCGGTGCCCGAGTAGTAGTTGAAGTACGTGCCGGCGTTGGCGGCATAGTCGCCACCGGAGCCCACGCCCAACTTCACCGGTGCTTGGTCGTTGTTGTCGAAGTTGCGGTCGGCAACCGGAGCCCGTCGGCTCGGGCAGAAGAAAGTCGCCACCGCCGTCCGCATGGCTACCGCATTGCGGTCGTCCCACATCGGGACGTTGGACCCGCTGACGAGGGCGTTGTAGATCGACGTCTGCTCGAGCAGCGGGAGAATCCGGAACGACCACGACTGGCCGAACTGGTCACGGGTGTCGCGGCCCATGGGGTAGGCCCGCTTCTGGTCGTGCGCCTGCACGATGGCGAGTCCCACCTGTTTCATCTGGTTGGCGCACTGCGTTCGTCGGGCGGCCTCGCGAACCGACTGCACGGCCGGGAGCAACAGGCCGATCAGCGTGGCGATGATCGCGATCACGACGAGGAGTTCGACCAGCGTGAAGCCGCTGGTCCGGCGGGCGACGCGAAGCATGGCGTCCTCCGTGGGCGAGGGGTCGAGGCGGGAACCGACAGCCGAAGTATATCCACACCGCCCGCTGCGTGACGATCTCGGGGGGCCACGCGTGTCAGGGATGCGGCGGGAGCGGCTGCATGGTGCCCGCGGCGAGCCGCGATTGGTAGTCGTGCCACGACATGGCCGGGCGGCCCGTGTCGACCGGCGTCATCGTGATGCAGCCGTCCACGGGGCAGACGATCGAGCAGAGGTTGCAGCCCACGCAGTCGTCTTCGCGGACCTTCGGCAGCGGCTTGCCGGGCACGCGGCCCGGGCCGAGCCCGTAGGGCGCGGAGTCGACGAGATCGATGCACTGATGCGCACCATCCTCGCAGGCAATGTGGCAGAGATTGCATCCGATGCACTTCTCGTAGTCGATCCGTGCCACCCGCTTGTAGTGGAGGTCGAGTTGCTGCCAATCGCCCACCTGCGGCACGGCGCGGCCCCGCAGGTCGGCCAAGGACCTCATCCCCTTCGAGTCGAGATACGCGGAGAGGCCGTCTTTCATGTCCTCCACGATCCGGAAACCGTAATGCATGATCGCCGTGCAGACCTGGAGGCTCGTGGAGCCCAGAGCCACGAACTCGGCGGCGTCGCGCCAGGTGCCGATGCCCCCGATGCCGGAAATCGGCAGGCCCACCTGCGGATCGGCCGCACAGGCGTGCACCATGTTGAGCGCGATCGGCTTCACGGCCGGCCCGCAGTAACCGCCGTGCGAACTCCTGCCCGCCACGAACGGCTCCGGCACGAGCGTGTCGAGGTTCACGTTGGTGATGCTGTTGATCGTGTTGATCAGCGAGATCGCGTCGGCGCCGGCCCGCTTCGCCGCCCGCGCGGCGTAGACGACGTTGGTGATGTTCGGGGTGAGCTTCACGATCACGGGGATCGTGGACGCCTCCATCACCCAGCCCACGATCGTCTCGGCCACCTCCGGGTTCTGCCCCACGGCCGAGCCCATGCCCCGCTCGCACATCCCGTGCGGACAGCCGAAGTTGAGCTCGATGCCGTCAGCACCGCAGTCGGCCGACCGCTTCACGAATTCGTGCCACCGCTCGCGGGTGTCGACCATCAGCGAGGCGATCACGGTGTGCTTCGGCCAACGCTTCTTGACCTCTGCGATCTCGTCGAAGTTGGTCTCGGGCGAGCGGTCGCTGATCAGTTCGATGTTGTTGAAGCCCGCCATCTTCATCCCGCCGAGCGTGAGCGCCGAATAGCGAGAAGCGACGTTCACGATCGGCTCGCCGATCGTCTTCCAGACCACACCGCCCCAGCCCGCCTCGAAGGCGCGATGGGCCTGGTGGGCCGTGTTGGACGGCGGCCCGCTGGCCACCCAGAAGGGATTCGGGCTCTTGATGCCGGCGAAGTCGATCGAGAGGTCGGCCATGGGATCGTGATCAGCCCTTCGTGAGGGCCGCCTCGAGTTCGTGGACGCGGATGGGGGCATCGAATCCGGAGCCAACCGCTCCGTCGGGCATGCCGAGCCGGGAAGGCTGGACGGGGCCGTTCTCCGCGGCCCCCGCGAGCAGGGCGTGGATTCCACGCGCGGCCTTTTTTCCCTCGGCGACCGCGTTCACGACCTCGCGACCACCGCTGGCTGCATCACCGCCGACGAAAACCTTCGGCAGGCTCGTCTGCATCGTGGAGGCGTCGTGCTCGACGCGGCCCCGGGCGTCGATCTTCAGCCCCGGAAACAGCCGCCCGAGGAGGCCAGCCTGCTTCTCCTGGCCGACCGCCTTGAGCACCAGGTCGAAGGGCTGAACCCTTTCCGTCCCCGGCACGACCGCCACGCGACCATCGCGGACGGCGGTCTTCGCGAGCTTCAGTCCCGCGACGTGGCCGTCTTTCGCCACCACCTCGACCGGCACCGTGTCGAACAGGAACGTGGCCCCGTCGGTCTTGGCGAGGTCGTATTCGAACGGATAGGCCGACATGTCGTCGGCGCCGCGGCGGTAGATGATCGTGGCCTCATCGGCGCCGAGCCGCTTTGCCTGTGTGACGGCATCGATCGCGGTATTGCCGCAGCCGAGCACGGCTACGCGTCGACCGACGGGCACCTCGGCGAGCGGCCGGGTGTGGATCCATTCGATGAAGTCGAGGGCATCGACG
>Ga0315902_10003674_pt1 | contig 22761 bp, 17 predicted proteins | sample LakEriMetagenome_9_FD_203523 | JGI IMG/M metagenome (GOLD analysis project Ga0315902, IMG submission 203523) | Freshwater fungal communities from buoy surface, Lake Erie, Ohio, United States - Buoy 12 MA117 | ecosystem: Environmental > Aquatic > Freshwater > Lake > Lake biofilm | place: USA... | reverse complement strand
ACAACTTCAGTTTCCAGACCAGTTGTTTCTATGAAGTCGATCCTGCCCAATTGCAGCGCAAGATCGATGCAGTGGCCTGTTACCGCAGCCAGCAGCACCGGCCTTACGCTTCGGCCGACTTCATCCGCTCGCTTGCCGTTACGCGCGGCGTGCAGACCGGCGCCTCTCTGGCCGAGTGCTTCGAGGTGGTGCGCCTGGTGAACCGCCTTTTCTGAGAGGCGGAAATCATTTCCTTTCTTGACAAAAAACACGTTTCCGCGCTGCGGGGAGGTTGTAACTTTGCGTTGCGAAACGCCATGAGCAGCCAGCCATTTGAAAATCATCCCTATGTTGAGCGCCTCAAGAAGCTCAACGAGCAGTTTCCGGAGCGCAGCGAGTTCCATGCCCGCAGCGGGGAAATTCTTCAGGAAATGGGTGCAGACAACGCGTTTCTGCAAACTGTTATCCGCCGCAACTTCGACGATCAGGGATATCTGGACCAGCAGTGGAGCCTCTACAATATCCCTTTCCTTTACATCTATGAGTGCAACGACTTCTACCTGAAGATCCACTTCTTCCCGGCCATGCAGAACTACCGCCCGGGTCAGGCAGCGCATTGCATCCATCACCACAACAACTACATCCTCACCACGGCAGCCATCTATGGTTCGGGCTACGAAACCATGCTGTTCGACAAGCAGGTGGACATCGATGAAAAAACCCTGGAAACCAGGATGCGGGTTGCGAAGCATTTCACCCAACAGGAGCATCCGGTGCATACCATCGATGCCTGGGAACCCCATGTAGTCTACATGCCCTCGGCCTGGAGCAGCACCCTGCAGCTCTGGACGCCCGACAAGAAACGCAGCACCGATGGCCTCCGCAGCAATCCGGTTTTGAAAGCGCTCAAGATGCCCCTGCGCAAGCTTATTTACCTCTGCGGCCTGGAAAAATCAGTAGGCATTGCAGCAGCCAAAACTTATCAATGGTATCCGGAAGGCAAGCACTTCAAAGCGATACTCGAAGACGAGTATTTCGGTCCGACCCGCGCCGCCAAAGGTCCGGATGTGGATCTCTGGAGCATGCAAAACGTGTTCATCTTCATCCAGCGCAAGGGCTTGGTTGATAAGGCTTATTTGCAGGAAGTGCGGAACCGCCCGAACACGCCTACCTTTTACCTGTCCTGGATCGACATGATCCTCAACGACCAGGAAATACCGCTCACCTGGCACCGCGACGAGATCAACATCCCCGGTAAAACCTACCGCTCGGAAGACGTTTACCGCGCTGCCGGCATGGAAGCGCTCCGCACTTTCTGACGCGATTCACCCGCGCGCTGTAACTTCGCCGCTCCGTGCGGATCCTCTATTTTTCACCCCACCCCACCCACGACATCGCCAGCGAGGTTGGTTATTCCACGCACCAGCGCGAAACCATCCTCGCTTTTCGTGTCCTTGGACACGAGGTGTTGCCTGTGATTATGGGCGGTACCACCAAAGAAGAAAAAAAGGTCTTCCAGCAACAGGGCCTCAAATTCCGGATCAAGGAAGCCATAAAAAAGGCCATGCCGGAGGTCTTTTATAATGGTTTGAAAGACTATGGAATCCGGCGTTTCGACCAGCTGGCGGCGCAAAAGCTGGAAGAAGGTATCCGCACATTCAAACCCGACCTGGTATACGAACGCAGCGAGTACATGCAAGATTCCGGTGTGCGGGTTTGCCGCGCCCTGGGTGTGAAGTATTACCTGGAGGTGAATGCGCCTTTTATTGAGGAAATGCGCCATTGGGAAGGGCCCTCGGTATTGCACCCGCTCGGGCACCGCATCGAAAAACGCAAGATCAAAGAAGCCACCCGTGTTTTTGCCGTGAGCAGTGTGCTGCGCGATTTTTTGGTGGATGAATACGACGCCGATCCGGAGAAGTTGGCAGTAATTCCCAACTGCATCAACCCTGACGGTGTGAAGGTGGAGCCTGAAAAGGCGGCCGCCATTGCTGCACAGTACGGTTTAAACGGCAAGCGCGTGGTCGGATTCGTGGGTTCCTTTTTTCCTCACCACGGGCTCGACGATTTGATTGCAGCTTTTGCCAGGGTGGAACACGATTTCCCCGAAGCGGTGTTGATGATAGTAGGCGGCGGAATGAACGAAGAAGAACTCAGGCGGCAGGCAGTGCAACAACTCGGCGAAGGCCGGGTGATTTTCGCTGGCAGGGTGCCGCATCACGAGGTTTACAACTACATCACGCACATGGACATTGCCGTTATGCCGCGGAGCAATTGGTACGGAAGTCCGATGAAGATTTTTGAATACGGTATTCTTTCCAAGGCCGTGGTAGCGCCCGATAACGGTCCGGTGAAAGACGCAATGGTACACGGCGAAGACGGCATACTGATTCAACCCGGCAAGGAAGCCCTGGCAGATGCCCTGAGGCTTTTGCTGGCCGATAAGGCATTATGCGAACGCCTGGGAGCGCATTTCGAAGCGAAGATCCGGGAGCGGTTTGTGTGGACGAAGCAGGCAGCATATATCCTTAGTCTATGAGGGTAATTCTGGTTTGCGATGGCTTGTTTCCGCTGCAGATTGGCGGCATGCAGAAGCATTCCACCATGCTGGTCCGCTATCTCTTGCGCGCCGGCGTGGATCTGACGCTTGTGCACCCGCACCGCGACGATGAGGTGAAGTCCCTGTTTGTCGAAGAGGTTTCACAACCCCGGCTGATTGCGGTTCCCTGGCCTTCTTCTCTGCCTTTTCCCGGCCACTATCTCTGGAAAAATTACCGCTACAGCGCCCTGGTACGCGATGCGTTGATGCAATCCGGACATCCACCGGCGCCCATTTACGTGCAGGGTTTTGCAGGTTGGAAGCTCATCAGCGAACCCCTTACCGGTTTTCCGGTCTTGCTGAATTTCCACGGCCTGGAAATGTTCCAGCGTTTGCAGGGCACCCGAAACCGCTTGCAGGCGGCCATGTTGCGGCATCCGGCGCGGAAGCTCATGAACGAGGCGGCAGGTGTGGTTTCGCTGGGCGGCAAACTGGCCGATATTATCCACCGCGAAGCACCCGCGGCCCGAATCTTTACACTTCCCGTCGGTATTGAAGCATCCTGGTGTGAACCCCCATTCAGGCCAAGCGCTGATAAACGCAATTTTCTTTTCGTAGGGCGTTACGAATGGCGGAAAGGCATAGAGCTGTTGCAGGAAGTAATACCCAGGGTGCTGGCAGTGAGTCCGGAGGCAAATTTCCGGTTCATCGGAGACATTCCGGTTCATTTGCAGCATAAGAATGCCCGCGTGCGGTATGAAGGCCCGCTCCGCGATGAGAAGGTGATAAGGGAACTGTATGCAGCTTCCGACGTGCTGCTTTGCCCTTCATGGTCTGAAGGCATGCCGACGGTTATTCACGAAGCAATGGCCAGCGGCCTGGCAGTGATAGCCAGCGATGTAGGTGGCGTTGCCGAGCAGGTTAATGATTCGAATGGTTTCTTGATGCAACCCGGCGATGCCATTGCCCTTGAAGCAGCTATTCTGGCCTGTTGCCGTTCGGAACCGGGCAACCTTGACCAACTCAGGCAACGATCACGGGAAAAGGTGCAGCAGTTTTTTTGGCCACGTGTTGCGCAGCTTACGCTGGAGGCGCTTCGGGCGCCGGAGTTTTTACAGCGGTAACTTCCTGCGGCTTGGCTTCCCGGTATTCTAACCAAGGTACACGGAATTTTCCATCGGCGATTTTCTTGGTATAGTAATACATAAAAATAAAGAGGAAGAACCCGTTCCCGAAATAGTGTCCTGTGCGTACCAAGCGCACCACAATGAGAATGAAGATGCTCTGGTTGATGATATTGAGGTAGCGGAGCTTTGGATTGCGGATATGTTTCTTCCCCATGAAGAAGCGCCACATAAAAATGAGGATGGCGCCCAGCCCGAAGAGTCCGGTTTCCGACATCAGGCGCAGGAACAGGCTGTTCGCATCGAACTTGTTAAAAGTACCGAAGCGATCAATAAAATCTGCCGGAAAATACTTAGCGAAAGTAATGTCATAATTCACCGGGTGTGACCCAAGGCCCGAGCCTAGAAAGGGGTTGCGTACAAAAGATTCTTTTGCAATAATATAATTTGTATAGAGCGCAAAGGTACTTGCGTTAACCTCGGAAATAGCCTTTATATCTGGTTCACCTCCGCCTTGGAATAGTTTAAAAGTATCGTCTACTCGAACCTGGAATTCGCTAAGCGCATCCTTGAGATTGTTATAGAAGAAAATACTAGAAATTAAAATCACAGGCACGATTAAAATTTTGGCCTGACCTCGCAATATTGAAAGATAATCAGCGCTCCACATATAAATTACAATAATTAAAGCGAGTCCTATAAAACCAGCCGATGAAAAAGTGAAGAGATAACAAATACCAATTACTCCGAGATGAATCCAATTTCTGAACGACGCTCGGTGTTTTTTCTCATTTAGGAAACAATAAGTTTGGAAATACAATGCCGGAATTAATGCAACAGCGAGGAAATACGGTTCACCCATGATCGAGTAAATGCGATAAAAACCGTTGCTCGTCATTTTTATCTTGCTGGTGATAGGTATACCTCGCAGTAAAAGGACTTCTGTAATCAACCCCCACAGTGCTACATAAAATGCAATTTTCATGTAGATATTGAAGAGTTTCTCTATTTTGAAATCATTAGTTTTTAATAGTAAATAATAAGCGATTGCTGAATAGGTGATGCCGAGCACCTGTTTAAGCAGGTGAATACCCAGCGTACCGTATGCCACGTTAGCCATGAAACTGGTCACATAGAGAATGAGCATGAAGTTCAGGAACCATTTCGGGACCAGGCGAATGGTTTGCTTATTGAATATTACATACAGGATAAAAACAAGATAAATCAGATAATAATAGTAGAAATCAAAAGGCTGCCGGAAAAAATAAAAGTCGTCCATGAAAATGGAGCAACACATCAGCAGGGTCAGAAAACGCAACATGGTGTTTTAAACCTGATTAAATAACATGCGTTGGTTAAAGGTCTCGCGTTGTGCGCTCCAGCGTTTCCATTCAAAGCGGCTGCAGGCGAAATCTGTGGCTCCGGGTTTCCAGAAAAGTTCCATATTCACCCGGCGGATGAACAGGGGATTGGGCGCTGTGCTGTTGCTGCCCGGAAAAGTGCTGTGAAAAAACCGGATATGCGGTTTCAGCAACTCCATGTGGCGTTCGGAAGTGCTCAACAGGCTGTCGAAGGGCGCGCAGAAATGCACAGGGCGCACGCCGGTATCTTCTGCAATGGCCTCGATGGCCCCCTGGGTTTCTTGCAACATTTTGATTTCCGGATCGTCGGCGCGCATGGTATGTGAAAAGCTGTGGGCTCCGATGGTATGCCCGCGTGCTGCCCAATTCCGAAGCTCTTCTGCGCTAAGTGCCTGTACTTCCTCCTCGCCGCCGTCAAGACCGGGATGCGGCTGTTGCCGGATATGTTGCCGGTAATAGCTTTCCTGTTCCGTACGCGGGCAGCGGTAGAATCCTGGCACTACAAACAAAAGGCCGCGTACGCCGTGTTGTTCCAGCACTTCAAGGGCGTGGCGGTTGTTGCGCAGACCGTCGTCGAAAGTAAAGACCACACCCGGTTTTGCGGGGTCGGGCAAAGCGCCTTTGTCTCCGTAGAACGTTTCAAAGACATCGGGCCCATACAGGGTATAATCGCGTTTCAGATCGCGGAGCCAGCGGTCGAACTTCGGCATCCAGCGTTCGGGCGTGCTGTGCAGGTTGAATACGAGCAAGTCGCCCGCTGCATGCGGCCTGCCTTCGATGAGGCGGAGCAAACGACCGGCTACGGCTTTCAGTTGGTGGCTCCTGTTGTACATCGCTTCATGCATTACCAGGTTTCCATATCAGCGCGCCAGATATTCCATTCTTCCGGCCGTGCATAGTAGTCGTGTTGGCCGTAGTGCTTGGCGATGAAGTGCACTTTCTTCCCGCTGCGGAAAAAGCGCGCGCGCACAGCTTGAACGGCCTGATCCTGGCAGGATATATTCACTGCAGCACTCGTCAAGGCAATACTGCCTTCGGCGCGCAATTGTCGGATGAACAGCTTAAGCAACGCCTGGAAATCGCGTGCAGTAGCTTCTCCGCCGTAGATTTTTCCTATCACAGCTTCGTTCAGGCCCATGCGCTGCTGGATGCGGAACACCAGGCTGAACGGCTTGCCTTCGATGGAGGCATGGAACCAGTAGTCGGGCCATTCCGGACTAAAATCTTTCCGGTACTTCCAGAAATCGGCATCGGCTGCTGTTTGCAGAAACCCTGAGGCTGCGGGCAGTTGATCGGGTGCTGTTGTTGAAAAACCTTCAGCGCTGAATGTCTTGCGGAAAATGGCGAGCGGGTTTACCGGCGCCACAAACCAATCGAGGTCAAAAACATTCTTCCAACCTTGTTTTTCAAAGCCAGGTTTAGAAACCGGAACCGGGAAACCGAACAGGCATGATACACTGGCCGCTGCCGCCTGCCGGTCGAGTTCTGCGAGCATCTTCCCAAATACACCTTTGCCCCTGAAAGCAGGATCGACCACCAGTCCGACCATTTGGCCTGCACCGGTTTCCTTCCCCATATAAGTCAGCGGCCAATGCACCCAGGAGATACAGCCGGCGAGTTTGTTGCCCTCTATGGCGATGATGATCCGGTTGCGGCCGGTCTGGTAAAAATTCTCGTGCAGCGCAACAAACCGGGCTTCAAACCAGCTGCGCATGTATGGATACTCCTGCACGGTAAGATCGATTACCTGCTGTCTCCATTCCGGGCTGTATACTTGAACCTCGATAGACATGGCCGTTGGCTGAATTCTATGCAAAGCTACAAGAGAGGGAACGGGTTATGGTGCTGAATTCTTCAGAAGGCATCAAAGTGGCGGTGGTTTTCAGGGAACTTGCTCCCTATATCCTCGCCTGCTTTCGCGAAACGGCGCGGCTTTCGGGCCATACACTGCGGGTGTTTTGCCTGCCTGTGAATGCTGAAGCGCCTTTCGATTTCGGCCAGCAGCCTGGACTGGAAATCATCAACCGCAGCGGCTGGAGCAGCGGGCAATTGTACAACGCCATCGCAGAAGGCAAACCCGATCTGGTGTTTGTGGCCGACTGGACCAACCCGGCGGTTTTGCTGGCGGCCTTCAGGTTGCGCGGGCGCTGCACTGTCATCACCGGCTTCGACAACCACTGGAAAGGCGGCTGGAAGCAGCAGGTGTTTTCCCTTGGTGCATCGATCATTTTTCCGCGCATTTTCCGTGGCGTTTTCATTCCCGGTGAACCGCAACGCGAGATGGCACACCGCATGGGATTCCGCGACGCCCGCATCCGCACAGGTGCCTATTCCGCAGACACCGCCTTGTTTGACGGCTATTTTGCGCGCACCTTTCCGCAGCGCATGGACCGATTCCCGCACCGTTTCCTTTGTGTGGCGCGCTATATCCCGGCCAAGGGTCTGGATATCTTGTGGGAAGCCTTCATTCGCGCCAGGGAAGCCACAGGCAGCGACTGGGAATTGTGGTGTGCAGGCACGGGTGATGGTTGGGAACAGCGCAGGGAGCATCCGGCCATCCGCCACCTGGGCTTTCTGCAGCCCGGACAATTGGAAGAGGTCATTGCCCAAACCGGAGTTTTCGTATTGCCAAGCCTTTTCGAGCCCTGGGGTGTGGTGGTGCATGAATATGCCCGGGCCGGATTTCCGCTGGTACTCAGCCGTGAAGTCGGTGCAGCATCGCGGTTTCTCGAAGATGGCAGCAATGGCTATTCCGTTCCGGCCGGCGATGTGGATGCCCTGGAAGCAGCCCTTATAAAGGTGATGAAAAGCGATGAAAAGCGCCTTAAAGACATGGCCGAAATGAGCCGTGCCAAAGGCCTGGAACTCTCACCTGAACACTGGGCTACACAGATCTTGTCGTTTTGTGCAAAGAAAACTGCGGAATGATGCACGCCATAAAGCAATTTCGCAGTAGCAATGTGCGGCATTAATGGCATAGCAGGCGTACACGACACCTTCCGGCTCAACGACCGGCTGGTGCATATGAACAGCGCGATCTCGCACCGCGGACCCGACGACAGAGGCACGTTCAGTGTGCCTGGTTGCGGACTTGGGCAGGTGCGGCTCTCCATCATCGACCTCAGCAAGGAAGGCCATCAGCCCATGACCAGCGCCTCCGGCCGCTATGTCCTTGTGTTCAACGGCGAAGTGTACAACTTCAATGAATTGAAGAAAGAACTCGCCGATTACCCTTATAAAAGCCGCACCGATACCGAAGTAATACTTGCGGCCCTGGAACGCTGGGGCACAGATGCTTTCCGGCGCTTTCACGGGATGTTCGCCCTGGGTATTTGGGACAATCAGGAAGAAACCCTCACCCTGGTACGCGACCATACCGGCAAGAAACCCATTTACTATACCGGCGGAGGTGCAGCGCCATTCGTTTTCAGTTCTGAATTGCGCGGCATATTGCAGTCAGGCTGGTACGAAGGGAAGATTGATCCGCGTGCCTTGGCGGAGTTTTTCGCCTACCAGACCGTGCACGCGCCCAATACCATTCTCGACGGCGTGCGCGAGCTGATGCCCGGCCAGATGCTGGTATACCGGAAAGGCGAGATACAACTGGAATATTTTTACCATCTCAACGACGCCCGTCACACCTATAAAACCACCGGTCCTTACCACCGCGTCAAGGCCGACGTAAAGCGCCTGCTCACCGAAGCCGTGGAGAAGCGCATGGTGAGCGATGTGCCCCTTGGCACCTTCCTCTCCGGCGGCATCGACAGCAGCATCATCACCGCACTGGCTTCGCAGTTCCGCCCGGGCGAGCTGCAAACTTTCAATATTGCTTTTGAAGAGGAGGCTTTCAGCGAAGCGCCCATCGCCCGGATGGTCGCCAAGCGTTACAATACCCGCCACCACGAAATCATCATCCCGACGGCCAGCCTGGAAGAGGAGGTGGTACGCGCCCTCGACGCGATGGATTTTCCCACCACCGACGGCGTAAACACCTACGTAGTGGCCGGAGCAGCCAAACGGGCCGGTATGACGGTCGCCCTTTCAGGTCTCGGCGGCGACGAAGTATTCGGCGGCTATTGGATGTTCCCCCTGGCCCAGCGCCTGCACCGTTACCGCATGCTGGGCAAGGTGCCTGCTTCCATGCGCACGGCTGTAGCCGCCGCCGCACGCCGCTTCAAGCCGGGAACGCGGACGGAGAAATTGTACCAGATATTGCGACAGCCAGACCTCAACCTCGCGTCGTGGTATCCGCACATGCGGCGCATCACCGACGCCGAACGCCTGCGCAACCTCATCAGCGCCGAACCATATCCGACCGCCGCTCAAACATTGGCCGGCATCGCTTCGCAAGGGCAGGTGATCAGCGAGGTTTCGCTGGCCGAACTCGGTACGTATTTGCCGAATATCCTGTTGCGCGACAGCGATCAGATGGGTATGGCACACGCATTTGAAATCCGCTGCCCCTTCCTCGACCTTCCTCTGCTTGAATACGTGCTCTCCCTGCCCGACGCCTTCAAACCTGTGCGTCCGGGAAAGAAACTCCTGCTCGACACCTTCGGCGATATGTTGCCGGAAGAGGTGTACAAGCGCCAGAAGATGGGTTTCACTTTCCCCTGGGAGATCTGGTTGCGCGGTCCGCTGCGCGCCTTTGCCGAAGAAAATATCCGTGCCTTGCAAGCCGTTCCGCTCATCAACGCCCCGGCTGTGGAAGCACTCTGGCAGCGTTTCCTGCAGGGCGATCGCAGCCTGTCTTGGGCCCGGGTTTGGATTTTTGTGGTGATGGGCCATTACATCCGCCGCCACAAGCTGCATATTTAAAAACACGCTCATGGACAGCCAGCGCCCTTCCGACCGGGTTCCGCATATCCTCATCTTCATCGATTGGTATGAACCCGCTTTCCGCGCCGGCGGTCCGGTACGCAGTGTCGTGAACCTGGTTTCCAGACTCAGCGGCCGCTATCGTTTTTCGGTCATTGCCTCTGCATTCGACTACGGAAATCCGCAAGCCATGGCCCAAGTTCCGCATGACCAATGGGTGGAACGCCAGCACGGCGAAAAGGTAAAATACTGTTCCAAACTGGGCTTTCGCGCCTGTTATCGCGCCATCCGAGACAGCCATTGCGATCGGGTGTATATCCAGAGTATGTTTTCGCCGCGCTATGGCATTTTCCCCTTGCTGGCCGCCAGGCTGCTGGGCAAGAAAGTGATCGTGGCGCCGCGCGGCATGTTGCATCCTACTGCCTTGGCCATCAAACGCCGAAGGAAGCTGGCCTTTTTGCGTATAGCCCGCTTCCTGGGCTTGTATCGCGGTGTCGTATTCCAGGCGGTTGACAATTGGGAAGCAGATTTTGTGAAGGAACAATTCCCGCGGAACCGGGTGTTTCGCGCCACCAATATGGCAGCCCTGCCCGGACAGCGCGATCCTGCCGTGCGGAAGTACCCGGATTCACTGCGGCTGGTAAGTGTGGCGCGCATATCCCCCGAAAAAAACAACCTCTTCCTGTTGCGGATTCTGTCGCAGTTGCCTTTTCCTGTTGAAGCCGATATCTATGGGGCCCCCGGTGGTGACCAGAAATATGTGGCGCAGTTTAAACTTGCCCTGCAGCAGTTGCCGCCGCATGTTAAAGTGCGTTGGGACGGCTTCCTTTCACCGGAAGAACTTGGAGAAAAACTCCAGCAGGCGGATTGGTTTGCCCTGCCTACCCTCGGCGAGAACTTCGGCCACGCTATTTTTGAAGCCATGGCGAACGGATTACCGGTGATCATTGGCGACAATACGCCCTGGAAGGGATTGGCCGCCCTGGGCGCCGGATTCGATCTGCCTGCCCGCGATGAACAAGCCTGGTTGCAGGCCTTCCACAAGGCCTTCCAAACCGATGCTACGGCATATACCGGAATGAGTGCTGCGGCACTGGAATTGGTGAAAACCACGGCAGGCAGCGATACTTCTTACGAACAGTACCGGGAATTGTTTGAAGCCTGATGAAGACCGACCTGAGCAAGTTCAATAACGCCCATTATACACCCGGTGCCGGAGCCGTAAAGCAATTGTGCTGGTACGCGGTGAACAGCCTGTTTTTTCATAGCGGCCTGCCTTTCAGCGGCTTGCGGGCGGCGCTCCTCCGCGTCTTTGGAGCCAGAATAGGGAAGGGCAATGTGTTCAAGCCGCGGCAAAACATCAAATACCCCTGGCGGCTGGAGATCGGCGACCACAACTGGATAGGAGAAGAAGTGTGGATCGACAACCTGGAACACATCAAAATCGGCAACCATGTGTGCATCTCGCAGGGCGCTTATCTCTTCTGCGGCAACCACGACTATAAAAAAGAAGCCTTCGATCTGATCACCCGGCCGGTGACGCTGGAAGACGGCAGCTGGGTAGGAGCCAAGGCCATCGTATGCCCGGGCGTCACCCTGCACAGCCACAGTGTGTTGTCGGTCGGAGCTGTCGCCACACGCAATCTTGAAGCCTATACCATATATGCGGGCAATCCTGCCGTGGAAGTGCGCAAACGAAAGATGGAGGATGAAAAGCCAGCATGAAGATTTCGGTCATAACCGCTACCTATAATTCAGCCGCCACGGTGCGCGATACCATTGAGTCGGTCTTGGCGCAGGATTACCCGGAGCTGGAATACATCGTAGTCGATGGGAACAGCCGCGACGCCACACCCGATATTGTGCGCAGCTACGGCAGCCGCATTACCCGCTTTATCTGCGAGCCGGATAAGGGCATTTACGACGCACTGAACAAAGGCATCGCCCATGCCAGCGGCGATATTGTGGCCCTGTTGCACAGCGACGATGTGTTCGACAATGCACAGGTATTGAGCCGCGTAGCCGCAATATTCCAACAAACCCAAACCACCTTGCTTTGCACCGATGTGGCCGTGTGCCGCGAAGACGACCTGGGAGCTGTGGTTCGGTATTATTCCTGCACCCGCTGGCGTCCCTGGATGTTCCGCATCGGGCACCAGCCACCGCATCCCGGTTTCTTTGCCCGGCGCAATGCGTATGAAAAGTACGGAAACTTCCACCTGCCTTTCCGCATTTCGGCCGACTTCGACCTGATGTTGCGCTTCATCGTGAAACACAAACTTTCGGTTGAATACCGCCCCATGCTCAGCGTTCGGATGCGCGACGGAGGCACCAGCAATGCAAGCTTCAAGGCGCGCATGAAAGCCAACCGGGAAGACCATGAAGCCTTGCGCCGCAATGGTTTCTTCAGCTTCCTTCCGTTTATCTACCTCAAGTATTTCATCAAGTTTTTCCAGTTTTTCCGCAAACCCCAGGCAGTATGAGCATTCCTTTTCGGCAAACCATCGGCATTATCGGAGGCGGTCAATTGGGCAAAATGCTGATCGAAGCATCGCGCCCGCTCAATTTCCGCAACCTTGTACTCGAAAACGATCCTGCTTGCCCGGCTTCCCTCGTGGCCGATGAAGTGATTACCGGTCAACTGACCGATCCGGATAGCATCCGCCGACTCGCCGAACGCAGCGATGTGCTCACATACGAGATCGAACATGTGGGTGTTGACACCTTGCTTGAGCTGGAATCTGAAGGCAAGCGCATTGTGCCTTCTCCACGCGTCTTGCAGGTGATCCGCGACAAGGGAATCCAGAAGCAGTTTTACGCCGACCGGAATCTTCCGACCACGCCCTTCGTCTTGGCCGATGGGCCGTCAGATTGGGCAAGCGCCATTGCAACCCTGCGCGGAGATCGCCTGGTGGCCAAGAGCCGCACCGGGGGCTACGACGGCAAAGGCGTTGATATTTTTGAACGCAGGGCCCTGCTCGACGGCAGCTACCAGCCGGCTTTCAGCACGCCGGTGGTGATCGAGGAATTTGTTGCCGATGCTGTTGAACTGGCTGTAATTGTTGCTGCGGACGGCCATGGCAATTTCCGCACCTGGCCTTCCATCCAAATGGAGTTTCACCCGGTAGCCAACCTGGTGGAGTTCCTCTTCATGCCGTCAAGGGTTGGCGATGCGGTGGAGGCCAGTGCCCGGCGTATTGCAGAACAAGTTGTGCAGTCATTCGACAGCGCGGGCGTTTTTGCCGTGGAGCTCTTGCTCGACCCGGCGGGTGATATCTGGATCAATGAAACGGCTCCGCGGCCGCACAACAGCGGACACCATACCATCGAAGCCTGCTATACGAGTCAGTACGAGCAGCTCAACCGCATCCTGGCGGGTTTGCCTTTGGGCGATACGGATCTGATCGTTCCGGCTGCCATGATCAATCTGCTGGGTCCGGAAGGCCTGAGCGGCGATTATGTGCTTCATGGTGCGGCAGAAGCCATGGATATCCCCGGGGTGTATATCCACCTTTACAACAAGGCGCAGATCAAGCCCTTCCGCAAGATGGGGCATGTAACGGTGATCGGTCCCGACGCCGACACTGTTCACCAGCGCGCGCGGGAGGTGAGCCGCTTGTTGCGGTTTTGAACCGGCTGCCCTGGTGGCTGGCATCACCTGCACAGCGATAGATGTATGTAAAGGCAGCCTCCAGGGCTGCCGTTACCTTCAACGAAAAAGGCGGCCCCTGCGGCCGCCTTTTTTGCGGATTGAAAGTCCTGGTAGAATCCGGGGGCGGCCGCAAGGGCAGCGGGCCTTAGATTCTGTGAAGGCGGCCACAAGGGCCGCCGCTTCTTAGAAACGATCGAGGTTCATCACCTTGTTCCAGGCAGCCACGAAGTCGCGAACGAATTTCTGCTGGCCGTCGGCACAGGCATAAACTTCGGCCAGGGCGCGGAGTTCTGAATTGGAACCGAATATGAGGTCTGCGCGGGTGCCGGTCCATTTTACTTCACCGGTTTTGCGGTCGCGGCCTTCGAAGGTCTGCTGGTCTGCACCGGTGGCTTTCCAGGTAGTACCGAAGTCGAGCAGGTTGACGAAGTAGTCGTTGCTCAGGGTGCCGGGACGCTGGGTGAACACACCGTGTTTCGAGCCGTCGTAGTTGGCATCGAGGGCGCGGAGGCCGCCGAAGAGGGCTGTCATCTCGGGTGCAGTCAGGGTGAGCAGCTGGGCTTTGTCTACCAGCAGGTCTTCAGCGGTTCCGCCGGCACCGTGTTTCAGGTAGTTGCGGAAGCCATCGGCCTGGGGCTCGAGCACTGCGAACGATTCCACGTCGGTATGTTCCTGGCCGGCATCGTTGCGCCAGGGTGTAAAGGGCACCTGGATATCGAAGCCACCGTCTTTGGCAGCTTTTTCGATGGCGGCGCAGCCGGCGAGCACGATCAGATCGGCCATGGAAATGCGCTTGTTGCCATTGGCTGCATTGAAGCGGGTCTGGATGCCTTCGAGGGCATCGAGCACCTTGCTCAGGCGGGCAGGGTTATTGGCTGCCCAGAACTTTTGCGGGGCGAGTCGGATGCGGGCACCGTTGGCACCACCGCGCTTGTCGCTGCCGCGGAAAGTGGAAGCAGAAGCCCAGGCAGTGCTTACGAGTTCCTGCACGCTGAGGTTGCTGTTCAATATTTCAGCCTTGAGGGCTGCGATGTCCTGGCTGTCAACGAGCGCATAATCCACTGCGGGCACGGGATCTTGCCAGATCAGCACTTCAGCAGGAACTTCCTTGCCGAGGTAGCGGCTGCGCGGACCCATGTCGCGGTGTGTGAGCTTGAACCAGGCGCGGGCGAAGGCGTCTGCGAACTGATCGGGGTTTTCGTAGAAGCGGCGTGAGATTTTCTCGTAGGCCGGATCGAAGCGCAGGGCCAGATCGGTAGTGAGCATCATCGGCGCATGGGTTTTGCCTTGCACGTGTGCATCGGGCACGGTTCCGGAACCGGCACCGCCCTTGGGCGTCCACTGTTGGGCTCCGGCCGGGCTCTTGGTGAGTTCCCATTCGTAGCCGAAGAGGTTTTCGAAATAGTTGTTGCTCCAGCGGGTGGGCGTGGTGGTCCAGGCGCCTTCGAGTCCGCTGGTGATGGTGTCTTCTGCATTGCCTTTGCCGAAGCTGTTTTTCCAGCCCATGCTTTGCTCTTCGATACCGGCGGCAGCGGGTTCACGGCCCACATACTTGCCAGCGTCTGCAGCGCCGTGGGTTTTGCCGAAGGTATGTCCACCTGCGATGAGGGCCACTGTTTCTTCGTCGTTCATGGCCATGCGGCCGAAGGTTTCGCGGATATCGCGGGCGGCTGCAATGGGGTCGGGGTTGCCGTTGGGGCCTTCCGGATTTACATAAATCAGGCCCATCTGTACGGCGCCGAGCGGATTCTCCAGCTGGCGGTCGCCGGTATAGCGCTTATCGCCCAGCCATTCGGTTTCAGCACCCCAGTAGATGTCTTCTTCCGGCTGCCAGATATCTTCACGGCCACCGCCGAAGCCAAAGGTTTTGAAGCCCATGGATTCGAGGGCACAGTTGCCTGCGAGGATCATCAGGTCGGCCCAGGAAAGTTTGCGGCCGTATTTCTGTTTCACCGGCCACAGCAGCAAACGCGCTTTGTCGAGGTTGGTATTGTCGGGCCAGCTGTTCAGGGGTGCAAAGCGCTGGGTTCCTGAACCGGCGCCGCCGCGGCCGTCGTGGATGCGGTAGGTGCCGGCGCTGTGCCATGCCATGCGGATGAAGAAAGGTCCGTAATGACCGTAGTCGGCCGGCCACCAGTCTTGCGAGGTGGTCATGAGGTCGACGATGTCTTGCTTCACCTCGTCGAGGTTGAGGCTTTGGAATTCTTTGGCATAGTCAAAATCGGGATCCATGGGATCGACCAATTCGGAGTTCTGACGGAGTATGTTCAGTTTGAGTTGGTTAGGCCACCAGTCGCGGTTACCGGTTCCGCCACCTGCGTTGTGTTTGGGTGCGGTGCCGCTGAAGGGGCACTTGGCTGCGCCATCGTTCTGGCCGTGGTGATGTGTTGAATCCATAAGTGTCTTGTAACTGATTTTGTTGGTTCGAAATTAGAACAATCGGGGCGGAATAGGGTTCGTTCGGCAGCATATTTGTCTCAGTCTTTGGTATGATTTGCGTTGAGTGTATCAGCCTCCCATTGTAAAGAGTAACACCCGATTTGGGTTTAGGTCTCGGCAGACCCTTTGTGCTTTGGGTATTTTTCGGTTGAGGGCCACAAAGAATATGTTTGAAGGGAGGGAGCGCCTTACGAGGGTGCGCGATGAAATGCATCAAAGTTGTGGCCCGGCTTTTGGCGACGTTTTTGTGGATGAAGCCACCATATAGCAGGCCGGCTTTTTGTGTCATGGTATCAGAACCGGTCTTGATCGTGGGCATTCGTGGCGACAGGCCGCTCACACCATAGGACAGCTGCTACACACCCTTTCTTGTTCCGGGGAAGGAACGGATCAGGGCATCTACGATGCATGCCATCAATGTTAAGACTTTCCTGGTGGGCTAAGTGAAAGCCTTAACAACACAGAAAAGAGCTGTTTTTTGTATATTCGTTCTACCCGATGCCTTCCACCAGCACCCGTAAGAGCAGTAGCAGCCGGCATTCCGGCCTGTTCGGCTATTATCCCTTTGGAATGCAAATGCAGGGCAGGGAATTTGCAGGTGGGATGCGGTATCGGTGGGGTTTTGGGGCACAAGAAATAATGGATGGCCTTAGGCAAGTTTATGCATATGATTATCGTTTTTATTCAAGTCAACTTTGTAGGTTCACAAGCATAGACCCACACTTTGCCCGATACATTTCGTTTTCACCTTTTCAGTATTCAATAAATTGTCCGATTGTGTATAGGGATTATGATGGAAGGGATATAATTCTATCAACTGCATTGTACCATAGTCAATACATAGCAATAGTAAAAACAATTATTGAAATCAATGGTGAACTGTCAAGTTCTATAGGTTCGGTTGTCAATAAAATGTTGAGCAATACTGCTAATCTAGAAGTGACTTATGCTCAATTACCGCAATTCCAAACGTCGGATGGCAATTGGCATAAAGCATCAGCTACTACGAGTAGAATGCCTGTTGGCAATGTTGTTCAACTTACTTTCAATAGCGACGCCTTATTCAATGTAGTGCAAGAGCAGAATGATGTTTTCGTCATCACCGAACCTACTAAAATAGATATGATTCTTACAGCTTTGCATGAATTGAATCATATTGATCCAGTTACCTTGAATGTATCTGATAATTCTGCAGCTCATGAAGCTATGGGCAGCAAAGCAAGTATTGATCAGATGGGACTAGATTTACAGAAGTCAGTAAAGGCATTGTTAAATATTGATCTAGATCTTGAGACAACCAAAATTCTTGCATGGCATGGTCTAGAAGCTACAGCGGCCTTTTATAATTGGACGAAGGAAGACCCAAACAATCTTAAAAAATACAATAGTTTAAAGAGTTTGCATCTCACTACTACAAAAAGAATGACTTATGCAGAGTACCAGAAGTATTTCGCTGAACAACATTCGAAGAATAAGCCCACAGAGCTTTCCGATGGCAGTACCGACCATAGTGAAAAAGAAAGGCACCCCTAGTACCTCTCTAATATATGAAGAAGTTAGTTTTAGCTATTATAAATATAATTTTATCATGTTCAACTTTGGTTGGCCAACGATTCATGCAGGAATATCATCCAGCTAAAACGAAATGTGCATTAGGCGTTAATTTGCGGCACTTCCATTATATTCCTGAAGATTGTTTCAGTGATACGGTGGTGCTTGAGTTTGAACCGGATATTTCAATCATTTACCAGAATATTCAAGCAGGAGAGGTTGTATTCCACTATTCAAATTATTTAACTTCATACTGGCGTTCATTAACTAAAGTGCAACTAAGTTCTGTGCCCGGTTTAAAGCCAGTTCTCAAATTGAGACACAATACGGATTTGGGCATGAAACCATTGCTCCTGCAAGTAAAACCATTTCACCCGACAGATAGCTACCACATAACGAATAGGTTTGTGATATGCCATGCTATAGAAAAGGATTTCGGCCTGCTTAAGAACGGAGTATCCGTATATTCCGCTATTGGCTATGGTTTTACTGTTTATGCTGGCAGTGATGCTTCGAATACTACGGTACCTGACTACTTGCCTATCTGTTCGAACCTAAGTGGCAATGTCTGTAAAGAAAGGTTTATTTATCTCCATAATGCCACAAGTAAGGAAGTTTGTATTTATAACAGAAATTCGAGACTAGTGGGATTGTTATACATGAAGGAGTTGGACTCAAACTTCCTCATGGAGCCGTTGTACAACTTTGCCACACTCAGAACACTCCAATCTACACGGCAGATGAATCTTCATAACCTGGTGTTTGAACGTCGTCATCAGGGAGTGAAGTTTAGAAAGTGGATGAAAAGGGAGTTCGATTAGATAATTATTTAATTGCGGGTGGAGAAGAAAGTTTAAACTTTGGTGAATAGTGCATGTTTGGATCAGCCCCTAATGATTGGAGTAAAACCCGATTTGAGTTTGGGTCTCGGCAGCTCAATTGGGTACTGGTTTTATTTTAGGTCAATGGCAACAAACAGGACGTTTGATTGGGAGGAACGCATTTCCAGAGTGCGCGGTAAAATGTAATAAAGCTGTCACCCAGCTTTTAGCAACGCATTTGTAATCGAATTCATTTTGAACCAAACTGGCCCGGTCCATAGAGGTAGTGTGGCAGAATCAACCTTGATCGTGGGTGTTCTTGGCGGCAGGTTGCTTACACCACACAAAAGATCCTTCACACCGTTTCTTGTACCCGGGTTGGACAGGCCCAGGAGCACATGGCGGATGCGCCGATGCTACAGCATTCCTGATGCGCTAAGTGAAAGCCTTAACAACACAAAAAGCAGCGCAATTCCGTATATTCGTTCAACCCGATGCCTTCCACCAAAATCCGCAACAGCCATACCAGCCGGCATTCCGGCCTATCAGGTTACTATCCCTTTGGAATGCAAATGCTGGGCAGGGATTTCGCAGGTGAGATGCGGTATCGGTGGGGGTTTGGTTCCCAGGAATGTGACAATGAATTGTCTGGGCGTGGGAATAGTTATACGGCAGAGTTTTGGCAGTATGAAAGCAGGTTAGGGAGAAGGTGGAATTTAGATCCTATAGATCAAGTGTTCTTGTCAAACTACAGTGTAAATGGTTGTAACCCTATTTTATTCCGGGATCCACGTGGCGCAAAATTTGGGAAGGGGAAAGCAGAAGCAGATTGGTATAAATCTGAGACAATAAAGCATCGAGATCAATCCATTAGTCGACAGAATTCGTTGCAGGATAAACTGGACCAGAGAATATTGTCCAGGCAGGGTCGAGATCCCAACTATAACTCAGGTAATGACAAAAAAGCTAACAATTACAGATCACAGATACGAGTCGAAGAACAATTACAGAATGGTTTTTCCGAAGTACTTTGTGAGTTAGAAGTTCTTGAAAAAAGTGATTGGATTTATGATATAGAACTTGTAGATGACCAGGTATGGGATTTAAAAGGCATAGGAGGCGAAGTTGTTTGGAATCCAGACGACAACCATGTCATGGTTAAATTAAATAAGAGATGGAATCGTTTAAGAACAGCAAGTCATGAACTGAAACATGCGTATCAATTTGAAGAGGGAAAGATCGGTTTCACTCAAGGCATGGCTTACTTTGTGGATCTCAAAGATGAAGAGGAAGCATACAAGCGTAATCAGTTATTTGGCTTCTTTCCCGGTGATAATATTTCCACGTGGTGGGTTATTGGCCAGGATTATCCATCTAGAACTCATACTCAAGTAACTAGCACATCATCGGATGATGGCCATGTTTATGGGTATTGGGAAATGTATTATTACAATGAGGGAAGGAAAGGAACAAAAATAGAAAACTTGATTATAGTCAATTTGACAACTTGGGCTGATATATATATGAGGGGTGTTAACTCATGTTCTCCGCACAAATGAGGTTGTTTATAATCTTGCTGGCCTGTACTTATTGTAGCTGCTCGCCAATAGGTTTAAAACCAGTTGTATATAACAATAAAACTAAAAACGTAAAATATTTTCAACAATTATACCTGTATGAGAATAAGTTTTACATGAATCGGAGATATGGTTTGGGTCTAAACAGTATCCAGGATTCAGGTTTTTACAAATCAATTGGGGATACCTTTATATTAATATACGAGTCAGGCCCGATTGATAAAAATTGGTGGCCATTTACCACCGATACATTAAAAGCTATTATGAGCACACGGAGACTGTTTTTTGTCACTGATGTGAATTATGAACTTTCTATAAATACTATGCATCGCGTGTTTTCTAAAAGAAAGAGAAGAATTATACTGTCTTTCCAAGGCCGAGATAATTAGAGGATATTTCGATCTATGAACTGGACTATGTCATAGTAGTCAGATCACTTTCACCTACGGGTATAAAAGCCTAGAACACCAGAAATGAAGCAAGCTCGGCCCTCAGCGTCAGGGTAGGATGCCTTGATTACCCAAGTCGCCGAGTTAAGCCGCTCACACCATAGGACAGCTGCTACACACCCTTTCTTGTTCCGGGGAAGGAACGGATCAGGGCATCTACGATGCATGCCATCAATGTTAAGACTTTCCTGGTGGGCTAAGTGAAAGCCTTAACAACACAGAAAAGAGCTGTTTTTTGTATATTCGTTCTACCCGATGCCTTCCACCAGCACCCGTAAGAGCAGTAGCAGCCGGCATTCCGGCCTGTTCGGCTATTATCCCTTTGGAATGCAGATGCAGGGAAGGGATTTTGCAGGTGGGATGGGTTATCGGTGGGGGTTTCAAAACCAGGAAGTGGATAATGAGATAAGGGGTGATGGAAATGCCGTGAATTACTCTTACCGAATCCATGATCCTCGAATCGCCAGATTCTCGGCAGTAGATCCACTTGCATCCAGCTACCCCTGGAATTCAACTTATGCCTTTTCCGAAAACAGGGTCGTCAGTGCAATCGAAATGGAGGGATTGGAAGCATGGGATCTGAACGGTGACCAAGGCACGGTTTACGGACCCTTTAAAGATCAGGAATCTGCCGAAGAAGCTGCATTGGACCACAATACCTCCATAACCATGAAGGAGGTATTAATAAAAGTACCGCCAAAACCATTAGAAGAATATGGCGGAGTTCAGGGTGATAAAAACACCTTGGATATTATCGAGATTTCCGCTATTTCTGGTATCATTCCTGGGAATTCCAGTGGGTTTAGTTTCGGTGTTGACCTTGGGACTGGCAAACACTGGCTTGGGCCAACGCTAATTCTGGCAGGGCAGCCAATCAACGCGCTTAAACCTGTAGGAGTTTTAGGTTCGCGGCCAGGATCATCTATAGCTTCACGAACATTGTCTAAGGCAATACCACATACATTTACTAATACATTAGGTAAAGAAATAGGCACAAAAGTAGCAAGTACAGTGGGGACAAATGTAATTGGCCGGGCCATGGGTAGGTTTGTTCCCTACGTAGGATGGGGAATTACTGCTTACGATATATGGGATAACAGGAATCTAGTCCATGGTTATATTGAAAGCTTGCAAACAACAAATTTTGATCATAAATACAGGATCGATGGTACATGGAATACTGAATGGCATGTTCGCTGATATAATAACATAGCTTGTGGATGCGTTTCAGAAAATAAAAAACTTCGTCATTCAGCAGAGGTGGGAATTCAAGGAAGAATTATCCGAGTATACTGATTTAAGAAGGGACTTGCAATTATGGGGTGATGATGCTGTTGAATTCCTAGTTTCGTTCAGTCGAGAATTCAATGTTGATATTTCGGATTTTGTTTTTTCCAAGTACTTTCCTCCTGAAGGCGATAGACTCGTACCAAAGTTGTTAGGTTTTATTGGTTTGAATGCTGAACCCGAGTACCATTCATTAACCTTAGGGGACTTATTGTCGGCTATAGTCAATGGAAAATTGAGCTAAATAATGTATCAAACCCCACTGTATCAGCCCCTATTGTTTAGAGTAAAACCCGATTTGAGTATCGGTCTCAACAGCTCATTCGGCCAATTCTTTTAGGTCAAGGGCGACAAAGTTGATGTTTGAAGGGAGGGAGCGCCGTACGAGGGTGCGCGATGAAATGCATCAAAGTTGTGGCCCGGCTTTTAGCGACGTTTTTGTGGATGAAGCCACCATATAGCAGGCCGGCTCTTTGTGTCATGGTATCTGAACCGGTCTTGATTGTGGGCATTCCTGGCACAGGCCGCTCACACCATAGGACAGCTGCTAAACACCCTTTCTTGTCCCGGGGAAGGAACGGATCAGGCATCCACGATGGATGCCACCAAAGCTGCGACCTTCCTGGTGGCTAAGTGAAAGCCTTAAGAACACAGAAAGGAGCTGTTTTTCGTATATTCGTTCTACCCGATGCCTTCCACCAACACCCGCAACAGCAGTAGCAACCGGCATTCCGGCTTGTTCGGCTATTATCCCTTTGGAATGCAAATGCAGGGAAGGGGTTTTGCAGGTGGGATTGGGTATCGGTGGGGGTTTAATGGTATGGAGTGTGATCAAGGTGATCAAAGTATTTATAACACCTTTTACCGAACATATTCTGCCAGTTTGTGTATTTGGCTGAGTATTGATCCTAAACAGAGTTCGTTTCCATCCTTTACTCCATACAATTTCACTCTGAACAACCCTCTGGTTTTAAGTGATCCATTTGGAGATGATCCCATATCTGGAAATCGGAAAGAAGGACGAAGTATAAGAAAATGGTTCTTTACCGTTTTATGTGGGTAGGCAGGTCTAAGTTGCCAAGATGAAAGTAAATCATGGTGATGAAGTTTTTGATGTTTCTGTATCCTTTAGCGAGTCTTTTGATTTCCTGGATTTTGAGATTA
>Ga0315902_10003673_pt1 | contig 22762 bp, 12 predicted proteins | sample LakEriMetagenome_9_FD_203523 | JGI IMG/M metagenome (GOLD analysis project Ga0315902, IMG submission 203523) | Freshwater fungal communities from buoy surface, Lake Erie, Ohio, United States - Buoy 12 MA117 | ecosystem: Environmental > Aquatic > Freshwater > Lake > Lake biofilm | place: USA... | reverse complement strand
CATGACGTATATTAGGAATACTTACTTTAAGAGTTCTACCACCAGCTGTAACTTTACTAGTTAATTTAACTTGATTTGTCTTGGGATTATAGAAATCATCATGTGCTATAGATTTAATATCAGCCGTGTGACTATATTTATTCTGACTCTTATTATTCTTAAACACAAATACCTTATTCTCTGCTATACGCTCCTGACTAACAATAACCTTCTCACTACCATTAATTATAAAATAACCACCTCTATCATAAATACACTCCTCATAATCCTTAAGTGTCTGATTATCCTTACCACTAAGAATACACAAGTTCTTAGCATGTAGCATAATAGGTATCTTACCTAACTGGACCGATTTAATACACTTCTCCTCTATATCATAGGTCTTATCTTCCACTAAAATCATCGTTTTTATATATAAGTCCACATATAGATTGGCACTATATGTAAAACATCGCTTACGTGCCTCATTAGGCAACATATCTTTAAGACTACCATTATTCTCATGAATAGATGCTGGCTTTAAACTTATGTCACCAAAACGAAGTTCTATACTAAATTGAAATTGTCCATCTGGTTGTTGTAAATAATTTAACTTAATAGGATTATATTGTTGTATGATCTCCGCCATCAAAGTATGCGTAAAATAATCATAGCTCTCTAACTGGTGAGCAATTAAATAATCTGGTTTTGGAAGTAATAGACTTACAACCTTCCAGGTATCATTATGCCAATCAAACTTATCTGCTAAATCTACCTTTTGTTGCATGAACTATTGTAATCTATAGTGCGTTTATTTTTTAAATTGTAATAATAAAAGAGATCAATTTTTTTAAGAAAGGATAATATATATGGTAAAGGGGGAAGAGAAACATGAACAGCAGTTAGTATTTATTATAATGTCTACATTTTTGGTGCAAATGCGCAATTATCACTATATGACTGATAGTTATGAACATCATACTATAGTAGACCAATTTATAAACGAGTTCACACCACTATATGATAAATTTATAGAAGTAAGTATATCACTATATGGTCCTCTTAAAAACGTAGATTATAGCTTAGATATACGCAGAGTAACTAGGAAAAATATAGGAAATTTTATTGGTCTATTTTCAGAATTTTTAACAGATATTCGCAATAACTACACTGATAATAGTAACCTATTAAGTATATGTGACGAGATAGAAACACACCTTGATATTATGCGTTACAAATTATCTATTAGCAGGGTGTAGTAATATTTTTATATTTTATAGACTATTAATGGCTATCCAGCGGATTTCGCATTTTGCAAAATATTATTTAGGCTGTATTATATTTTTATTATTTGTTACCGTAACATTATATATAATAAAAATATTTACTAATTTTATCCGCTGGATAGCCATTAAGTCAAAAGTGGTCATTGACCAAATTATTATTTTTGCCAGTTTTTCTATTTATTTTACTGTCTAACCTAATACAGTAAAATAAATAACTATTTGATTATGATAAATATTCAGCTAATTAGTCACATGGTTTCTATTTTTTCTTGCCCTGTTTTTTGTTGGTGCGTTCACTTTCTCGTTTCTTCTTAATCTCTTCTTTTTCTTGTAGTTTTTGTGCTGCTTTGGCTTTTTTAATCTCTTCCGCCATCTGGTTTTCAGTATGACGTCTAAGATTTTTTATATAAGTCCACTCCTCAAAGTTATAAAACCATCGTGATGTTGGATCTATATATTGTCTATGTCTTAAAAGCAATTCTATTAATTCACATAAACTACTACTTTCACTTAAAAATTTATATGTCTCTATATCATTAACAGTCTGTGTCAAAGTATTAGGATCACTATGCTTACTCTGAGAGTGATTTTTAAGACGTGGTGTGAACTCTAGAGTAAAATTTGCCTCTAATTCTATATCATTGGGGTCATATTCTAATATTGTCATTAATATACGAATTAGGTCACTCTTATCCTTTGAACCAATAGCAGTACCACATACAGCACCTTTAATTTCACTCTTACTCTGTTTAGAACCATCTCTATTAAGCTTAGCCTTATGTCCTGTCTTATTAACTAGGTAGAAAGAAACATCGAAAATATCAAGACCAATATCCTCATGTTGTGCCTTTTTCTTACTACTATTTTTTTCACGTTCCTGAACATATCCAAAAATATTGCGATCTGGATCTATACGTAAACTATCATATTTATAGTTAAAATCACGAAACATATCTATACGATCAAGTCCAACTTCATTAAACTTACGAGTACTATCATCATACATAAAGTATGTCTCCTGGCGATCTATGTGAGCTTCATGATTTATAAGTTTAAATGCGTATGGTAAGTCACCATTTTCAGATGGCATTTTTAAGTCTCGTCGCATTCTATAAATTGTGTAGCGTTTATCATCTGGACACTTCTTATCATACATACGAAATAGTGAGGTTTCCAGCAAATTATCTAGTGGATCGGCCGAACAGACACCACCATTTTCTATATTTTTAGTTAAGACATAGGTAAAAATTTTCTTTTTATTTTCATATGCTAGACGATCAAATAGTGAAAATATCATATATTGGGCAAGTAGAGATTTTATAGTTTTTGGTGGCAAACTACAATTTGGGATGTTTTTGTGTAACTGGTCAGTGTTACATTTAGTGTCATCAAAATTAATACGAAAAGTACTCTTACTTGGTATACCCAATGTCCCAAATACATTTTGTTTAGATGCATAGGTTTCTACTTTACTTATATAGCGTTTAAACAAGGTAATATAACTATCAACATCTGACGTTTCCTTTAGATTTCGTATTTTACCAGCCTGTGGTTTCTTTATAAGTACTAGTTCTTTATTAATTTCTGAAATGGCAAAGTTAGTAGGACGTACTTTTAATGGTAATGTTCTCGTAGTTAATCCTATATTTGTGACATCTAGTTCATGTGGCTGGAATATATAATAACTATCTCTATATATTAAATATCCACTACGGTGAAATTTATCATAAATTACTTCCCGAAAGTAGATATAATCATTTAGTGCTTTATACATAAAACCATTTGATATTTTAGGAAAATTCTTATCTTTTATATTTATAATTTCTGGTAGTGTGTATGCGTCTTTGATTTGAAATAGTACAGAAATAAGATTTTTGGCATCAGTTATATCCTCAAGTGATAATATGTCATTATATGTATCTTCATTTGGTCTAACAACATATACCTGATCACTAACTTCTTTAGTACAATCATATTCACATGATACAAAGTCACAAATAACATCACCATCTTTATCGCCAAAATACTGGTCGGTTAGTATTATACCTTGACTTGTTTCAATACGATTTTCTACATTACCAAAATAGGCAACTGTTAGCTGATTACCATTTTTATTTAGTAGACAGTCTACTGCGTTGCGTTTTAATAGACGTGTTACTTCCGCTATCTTTTTGGATTTAAAGTAGGCATTTCTATAAGTTCGTTCATCAGTAGTCTCTACATTTTTTTCTGGATTTTCGATGAAACTGGCTGGTACAGAACTACAGTGTAGAAACACACTAACATTTTTCTTTTCTGGTGGTAGATGTTTATGAGAGATTTGACGGATCGCACGACCTACTACCTGTTCTGTACGATTAAAGTGGTGCCATGGATCAACTATATGAACCTCACGCACATTAAAAAAACTCACACCCTGTTCTACACGGTTAGTACCTAATACAATTTTAATAATTTCTCCATTCATATTACTTAAATCATTTAGATAAGCTATTAAAGTAGCTAACTCTTTTTGTTTAGTTTCACCATAAAGCATGATGTAAGTACCCTGCTTAAATGCGTGACCACCTTGTTTGTCCGGTTTGTGTATCTCATCCCCTCGTAACTTTCCACAATAACATCGCTTTTTTAAACCAGGTCTATCCAAAATATTAACACCAGAATTATTCTCCTCTTTATTGCTATCTACGTTGTTGCTAGAAGGATTATTTATAGAGAAACGCTTATACCCATTTTGTTCTAACATTAGTGCCATAGATAATACGCCAGGTTTAATGTATTTAGAATAAATAAACACAATCCCATTACTATTAGAAACAATGTCAAAAATATTTTTAAACTTTTGTGAGTATTTCGCCAAATTACTTTCATCTAGAAAAGGTTGATTATTTTCTAATATAGCATGAGGTTTATATTTATATTTAGCACTCGTCTTATTCTCCTTCTTTGATGCCACAAAAGTAAAACAGTCATCAAAACCTTCATCTCCCCAAGATTTAACTGATGTTTCTGATACTGGGAAAACTATATTGCTGGCTACTGTACTGGGTATACTAAAGTTATCCGCCTTTTCATTTTCCTCATCACCCATTAATGCTTTATAATAAGCACCATACTGTATCTCACTCATATGTGCTCGTATAAAACCCATATGTTTAATTTTAATAGCATCTGGTAAACTCACTAACTTGTCACGTTTAAGATAATATGATGGGTTAGGTTGATAGCTTAGGTTTGGTATGTTAGGATATATTTTAACTGGAAAAGTTATGGGGTTTTCCCCACGCAAATAACTAATATAACCACGCGTCTTTTTTTCTAATAATACTGCTCCATCATCTTTTATAGTATAACCATCTTTCTCAAAAACATCATGCACCTCTATTGGAGATCTTTTATCATTTAATAGTAGGAGATTGATAATAGATATTATTTCTTCACATGCGTTATACATAGGTGTAGCACTAGCCATAATAAATTTATTATTTTCACCATATCTGGCTATCATATCTAGGAAGACAGCAATATCTTTATTATCATCACTGTTAGCATATTGACGGGTAAAATGTACTTCATCCAATATAAATACCCTATTACTAAATTTATTCTTAATATATCTTAATTTCAAATACTCTTTGACTGTACTAGATTTTATAATTTCAGTCATATCTTTTTTAACCATATTACTAAAACTTCTATAACCATAGAATTCATAATACTTATCTATTAATTTATTACCACGACGTATTTTTTGCTCTTTAGTTATATCCTCAAAATTACCCAGTTCATCCATATAAGTACTACCCGTACACTGAACATTCACATTCTTTTTCTTCTCCAATTCCTTTACCACATTAAAAATCTCATTACGCCAAGTAGTAATCAAACCATCGTTAGGTACTAACACAATTATTTTACCATTTATAGAACCAAATTTACGATAGTTTTCAGCACTAGTCACACCAGCACACGTCTTACCAACACCTACACCATGCCATAATAGCACACCACTATAAGGTGTAAATGGTGACATATATGTACCTATAAACTCTTGACTAGATGTGCGTTTAAAATAGGTGCTTGTTTCTCTATGTTTACTAAGTGGTTGATATTCTATCTGGTGATTTCTAAACTCTTTTTTATTGAAAATTTTTATATTAAATTCAGGATCAGTTAGTTCTGGATATCCTTCCCAGTTTGATGTGGACGCGGTCACTACTGATCTATCTGCTATTATATCTTCCAAATATTTCTTATATAAATCTACATATATTTCATATCTTACACGGTTAATTTCAGTACTAACAGATGCCAACTTATTTTCATATTCAGTTAGCTTATTATCCAAAATTTCCAAAATATCAGTACTATTATATGCCGATAATTCATCATCTACTTCGGTTTTAATAGCTGGATATTCTTTGTATCTACTGGGAAATGTAAATGACATATATATAATATAAATATTATAATAAGACTTATAGTATAAATCTACAAAAAAATATAAATCTATAGATTTATTCTATTTACAATATCTTCACATATAGTTGTTAATGATGTTACAAAACTTAGGTTGTTTAACTCTGTATAGAATTCCTCTTTACGTTCCAAATATTTAAATATATTAGAGAAACTATCTGGTTTCTTACCAGATATTGTATATTTATTACCATTTAATACATCAAATAGATACACAGTATTTATATTATTGTTGTTGTGGCTATCTATTGAGTGTGAATATAGATAACCATATAGTACTACTTGTAGAAAATATTCATCACGGATGCTACTCGTTGTTTTTATCTCATAAATAGTATTTTCGTCCACTAATATATCTATAAAACCATTATATTGTTTTCCATTTTTCATATAGGTTATAGGATATTCAAACTGTATATCTCTATTATTCTTAAAGAAATCATCCAATCTATTCACACCAGACATAAAGGTCTCCATATCTATCCAGTTTATTTCAGAAATTTGGTTGCGTCTATGTTTATACCCATTTTTTAAATAATTCCATGTTATTATTTTGTTATAGATATATGAAATATCTGTACGTATTAAGTCATCATCTATAATAGCTCTACCAAATACAATATTTAATAATGGATTATGTAGACTAGTTCGTGAGTCTACTTCAGGTGATAGGAAGGCTGACCAACAATCTGTTTCTAGATAATCAAAAATGGAAATTTTTCCAGTACGTAAATATTCAAACATAGCTGGGATAGCTAAGCCATTAAAATCACTCACACTCTCTGATAAAGTCTTATCTCCATATTTTTGTTTAGATACACCACTAATATTTATAATATTTTTATTGTTGCGTGTATTAGTACATATACTTTCACATTTAATATCTATCTCGTCTAAACATAATTTTAATAATTCTACAGGCAAATGGTCCAACATCTGTGTAATATCTATGTTAGGAATATTATAGTTAATTTTGCTAGTCAAGTCTACTCTATTTACAAACAATCCCATACTACAAATGCGCAAATCTATTTGGCCAGATTTATACAACCTTAGTAAACTACTACTATCTATATAATTAAGATGATCCTTATCTTGACTTTGGAATATAGCCAGATGGTTAAGTGATCTACTAAGAGCAACCGCTAGTGCGTTTGGAATATGTGTCTTGCTGATCTTATCACCACCATATTCATAGTAACTACTATCAAAACCAGTTATTAACACAGCCTCTCGTTCACATCCTTTGGTCTGGTGAAAAGTAGCAAATACTATTTTACCTAAGATATTTTGGTCTCGTAAAACCTCATCATCATTATTTGGTACATAGACTGGATATCCAGCATTACTTAGCTTATTTACAAGTGTATTCGTAGGTGTTTGGCGTTTACTTTTTAAGCTACGTTGTAAAATATAAATCTGGTCAAGTGGTACACCAGCATCTATCCATTTAACTACCTGGTTATACATCATATCGCCATACAAATCCACTACATAATAGGAGACTTTAGCACCATCTTTAATAGTGTTAATATGTGGCATACCTGTAATACATTTAAAAAAGGAATTCTGTTGATTTGTCAATCTATAACTAGTTGTTAGTTCACAATTAACCCAGTCTTTACTATTATTAGTATCATACATATTGTCATATATGCGATCAGCCATAGATAGATATCTACTATCAGAACCACTATATTCATATAGACTTTGACATACATCACCCATAACAATTATCTGTGGTGTTATATAGTTTAATATTAAGTGTATCACTTTATAGTAGATAGGTTTTATATCTTGTGCTTCATCTAGTATTAACATATCAAAATCTAAATTAATTTTGAGAATATATTGATCATTTTCAAAATACCGTATAATAGGTAGATCTGTATATGCTTGTACACCCAAATATTTAATGCAAAAACTATGGTAATTGTGAATTTCCACGTTTGTTATACCATATTTTTTTATTCTAGTACGTGTATCATCTTTTAGTCTAGCATTATAGGTAATTAGTAGTATTTTTCTATCAGGATTATTTTTTGCTATCATTAAAGCTGTAGTAGTCTTCCCACTACCAAACACAGCATTTATTTTAACATTCTTACCCAGTTTTACATTATCTAATATAACTTGCTGTTCTACTGAACACTTCATTTAGATTAATCTATAGACTATTCTTTATGTTTATAAAAAATATTTATTAGTGTTAGTAACATATACTTTACAGTTACAGGCTACTGATCTTTCCACAAAACACTAGACGTACTCTATTTTTTGGCAATTGTTTTATAAAACTATCCATAGTGATATGTGGTCTTTTTCCCTTGCTACAACACTCTCCATAATTTTCCATCTTAGAAATCCTTATTTTTCTAAGAATTGGACTCTTATTACTAAGATTAATTAAGTAGAGTTTCACACCATGAGTTTTAATATCAATAGTCTGAATAACTAGATTATCCCAACACTCTTTTGGACCAAAACTCATAGGTCCATCACTAGTACACGTCTTAATCTCAATTCGCTTAAGACGTTTGCCATGTAAATCCCCACTAGATACATCACGTGATAGTTCTGTATCTAGTTTAGTTTTGATAAGAATATGTCTTGCTAAGTTTTCACTAATATCCTCTGGAATATTAGAACGACGTGGCTTTGCCGTCTTATACTTTTTGGCTAGTGCGTCATTTGTTTTGTTATAGTTACAATAATTCTTATAGGATGCTTTAGTATGGGCTATAGTAAAATTTCTAGTCATGTTTACACCTACTAACATTTAATGTACCTATCAATTTTTTTAACGAATACTTAGTCTATTTTTTTGTTGTTGGGCATATTTTTGTAGGAGAATATGCTAAACACACGTGTAATAAAATTTACTATTGTTGTTTTATATGTGTTAATAGTTTCAGAACTAATATTTTCAAAACGATTGAGTGTTTTTGATATAAAATCCGTCACACTAATATTAGCACGGTAGGGTACTATCTGAAATTGTGGTCTTGGTATGTGTGTTATGGCGTTGGTTGTGAAATTACTGGTGAGATTAGAAAAATGTGTAATAAAGTTAGGTTTAGGTGGTAAAATGTAGTCGCTGCCTGTATCTGGTAGTGGTATAATGCTACTAATACGTCTATCTTTTTCGCATAATGTTAGTCTCATAGTATTACGTTCTACAGCCGCGGCGTCTTCTGTTATTTCTGATATATATCCACTATTAACAATATTTAATGGTCTTGATGGTCTCTTTCTTGGTGTTAATTTTATATTTGTACCTGGATCATCGTATGTGTCCGATATAGATAATAGAGGTATACGTGGCGATGCTATATAAGATCCGGGTCCGCTATTTTCAGATGAACAAATTATTGGACTATCTAATACATTAGTGTTTTGGCTAGTATCGTCACATGATATAGTGTCTATTGGGTTTAACGATCTATATGGTGATATATCAGGATTATTATTTGTACCTAATGTAGCACACACTATTTCAGGTGTATCAATAATGCTAGATATAATACATGGTGCATTAACATTTCTAATATTTATTGTACATTCAGTATTTTCAAATAATATTTCTGGGTTTGTATCATTATTACCAGGTGTGTCTATTTTACCAACGCCAAAACTAGAAGCGTGTTTAACCAACCTAAACGTATTTTGAGGTGTATGTGGTGGTGATGGTGTGTGTCTCATATTAGTATTTATCTTAGAATTATATGTTATATCAGTTAATATATCAGGACTAACTAGATTATTCATATCAGTGGTGTAATGTTGTAATGATAAAGGCCAACTAATACTATTATCATTGTAATTATTGTTATTAGCAACACTAGCTGTTACTGTAATATCACCATCTCTTTTAATAGTAATCATATTATTAGATGTCTCAAATTCTGCTATATCATTATCGCTACTAGAATAATTTATAAGTAATCTAGTATCAGAAATATTACATGTAGCAGGTGTGATGGTAATAGTAGATGGGGTAGATAAAAAAGTAACTGTTTTTTCTGGTGGTGGTAATAAAAATACGTCTGCGCGGTTTACTATAATGGGTATGGCACATGTTGTTATATATAACCGGTTTATAGCTGTTACGGTTACTATGGTGGTTCCAATAGATATAGGGGTAATGTCTCCATTATTAGATACTTTAACTACATTGTTATCTAGTCTTTCATATTTATACTTGATTGTGGGTGAATTATTATTATCTAATCTTTCTATAGACAAAGCTAATTTTTGTGGAATGCCATACATTAATCTATTGCCATCATCAATATTTATTTTTGCGCAAAATAGTTGATAATATAATACGGGATAGTTATCGGTAGTTACAAATGGAGATCTAGTAGGAACTGTTATATTTATTGTGTAATTAGATGTATTTGTATAATGAAAGTTAGCAAACATATTAGTCCATTGTAATTTAGGTGACTTACCAGTTGAGTATGATGTGCTTGTATTCAAATCACCAACACCTTCTAACAAAGTAGATACATGTTTATTACCATGTACTGGTACTGTTCCGTTATATATCTGGTAGTCATTTCCTAGCACAGTGCCGTTTGAATAGCAGTATGCTACCAATAAACAACCATCTAATCCAGCATATTTAGCACAAATACCACCAGAGTTTTCATTTAAAAAATTACCAGATGTGTAGCAGTTATAAATTATACATATTCCATTTTTTCCAGAACTGGTACCAACAATACCACCTGCATCAGAAATGTTACCAGATGAATAGCAGTTAAAAATAACACATTTACCATCATGGGCAGCGTTTTTACCAGTTATTCCACCACTATTATATCCATTAATACTACCTGTTGAATAAGAATTATAAATAGTAACACGACCATCATATCCAGCATAAGACGCACAAATACCACCACTCCCAGCACCTGATATATTACCAGTAGAATAAGTATTATATACTATACACGTTCCACAGTGACCACTATATGGTCCAACAATACCACCGCTATTTACACCCACTATATTACCTGTAGAATAGCAATTATATATGGAGCAGTTCCCTGCTACGATATCATCACTATTAGAAAAAATACTTCCAGCATTATCAGATACAATGCCAGCGGAGAAGTCACCAGTAATATTTCCAGTGGAATAACAATTATAGACCACACATACCCCCATATTATTAGCTATTTTACTACCAACAATACCTCCTGCCATTAATCCAGTTATATTTCCAGTAGAATGACAGTTATAAATAACACATCTACCTAAATTACCACCTAACAATCTACCAGCAATTCCACCACTACTAGTACCCGATATAAGACCATGCGTATTACAGTCTCGTACTATAAAATATTTTTGATAGTCCTGTACTATATATCCAGCGTAGTGTTGTAGACCACGTCCAACAACAACAAGGTTCATTACTGTTGGTGCTATGGTAATACTACTATCATTTAGTGTAGTAAATAGTCCACAAAATTTATTAGCGCTTACAGAACCATTATCTACTATAGTAATATCATATCCATTCCCATCAAAAATCTCACCATTTTTAAGTGAAATAAATTCAGTGACTAACCAAGTAGTATGATTATTTAGTGTAAAGATTTTATTTCCATATGTAATATTTTTGTAACCATTTTGGCCATTTTGACTATTTAGAATTATGTTATTACGCATATCATTGTTTGGTATTTGATAATCTTGGTTAGTTGTATTTGTACTAGTATCAAAATATGTATTCTGGATGCTTTTACTATTTAAAAGACCAACATCTACATTTTTATGATGTTGTGTAGAGTGTCTTATAGTAATATCTAAGCTTTTTTCAATAGAAAATATTTCTTTTGTACATTCTAGACTATTGATAGAACATGTTAAAATATCAACAGTTAGGTTTTCCACCTCTTTTCTTATAGTAGAGAAAAGTGATAATAAATTGTTACTAAAATAAATGTATTTAGATTGTGTTTCAGCAGGTTCAATTATGTTAGTATGTGTATCATAATATAATGGAACAGTATATGATCCCGTGAAATAATAAACTAAAGCAATATGTGTAATAGATTTTATATTTTTTAGACTATTGAGCAATTCACTAATAGTTGGATAATCACTTTCGCATCTCATAATACATATACCATTGAAACTATCAAGTAATATATGGTTATCTTTTATGGCATCATTATAGATTACAAGTTGCATAATATATATATTTATAAAGCAGGTTTTTTTTGTAATAATCTTAGTATTTAGTCTGTCGATACATTTAACTTTATATTATCTATCCATTAGAGTTCGCAAAATTCTAAATATTATTTAGTCTATATCATTATTTTTATTATCTGTTACCGTTACATAATAAATAATAAAAATATTTAGTATATTTAATTTACTGGAGAGGCAATAATATTTATTTAGGCCTTTACAAATTTCTCAGTTAGTTTTTGATATTTTCATTTCCCCACCATAAAATAATATCTACCATTTATTTTATGGTGTTAATGTACTATTCCTACAAACTAACTGATAAATTTGTAAAGCCCCATATTTATTAATAATAAAATAAGATTTACTTACCTACAACAGTTTTACTTACGTAGAAAGCTGCTAAACCACCAACTATTTGGGCAAGTAAATACCCAGCCAACTGGGTTGAGTTAAGCTCATTTGCTAAGTATTTTACTACACTAATGGTACCATTAAAATGGGCACCACTAACAGAAGCAAATACATAGACAGCCGCTAACAACCCTACAGCAACAGGAATGGGTTGTCCTACAGCAAATACGGCAAGTAGGAAGACAAAACTACCAAGCATTTCAGCAATAAGTTGAGAATTAAAGTCGGCCATTATTTTTATATAACTTATACAGATAAAAATAATGGCCTAATTTTAATAAATTACTAAAATATATATATTAAAATATATATTTAAATATGCACGATAATTGGTACTGTCACAATATTTGTAACTATTCTAAACATGATCATATAAATAATACACTATTTAAACGTCAAATGCCAGAATATAGACGAGAACTTATCCCTGATATTCGCCCTGATATTAGAAGCTGTAATAACATAGACTATAAAAAATGGCCACACGTATCAACTACACTATCTAAAAAATCACCGATTTGTTTATCATCAGAAATAGCTAAACCAAATGGATTAGAATATCTAAGATCTATTGATATTGATAGTCTTGTACGTGGTTTATCATGTAAAAGTTCTAAATGTCCAGAAGATTGTCACTGCGAAACAAATCATAATCCAACAATTCAGCTTGGAGTTGAACTATACAATCCAAAACTAGTAAATATTAATAAGGAACATAATAATGATAATATCTGGTATTATAACTTAGATTGTCATAGAGAATGTGTTGAAAACTTGTTTAATAATAATACGAAAAATATTTATAGAAAAAAACTATTTAAGTAGTAAATATAGTAGTAGTTGTATAGTTATGTCTGGATATAAAAACAATATCAAGCAATTTAGTAGTTTTCAGTATAGGAACAAGGCAAAATACACGGGCGATGTTGAGCTAGATGAATTCGCTCAAGAATTACTAAAACATGATATTAATATTACAAAATGGTATCATATATTATTAATGGGAAACTACTTTAATAAAAATGGGGAATTATATTATGTGGATGATCCTATTATAAAAAAATTGGCACATGAGTATACTAAGGCATATTCTGCTCAAAATGTGGAAACACTTATATTGATTAAAAACGAGTTAACAAATCATCTACCAGAACAAGTATGGATACACCGTTTTTTTAGTGGTAATGTCTATGATAAAGCAGGTAATCAATTATGTTTTCAAACGCCAGAAATGAAAACTGTATCAGACGCTTATAATAGAGCCTATACTGAAGCTTATACTGAAGCATGTTGTGACGGTAATAGTGGTAGAAATAATGATGATAATAGTGATAAACAAGTGTAAGTTTTTTTAATGACTAATCAGCTAAATATTTATACATTACAAATAGTAATTTATCTAATTATTTTATGGTGTAGTTTACAACTATAAAATAAATATATAAACTAATAAAAAATAATAATTTGGTTAATGCCCACTTTTCGCTTTATAGTGGGTAAAAAACTTTATAAATAGGAAAGTACTTAAAAAATAAGATGGTGTTATATCTAGATAGACTATGAATACATTGGTACCATCAAATGGTTTAATGAACATGGATATGTTAAAGTCGCAAATATTAACTATTTTTATGTTAAAAGGTAATAGTGAAGATCTAACTATATTTAGTATCTTATGGTTCATGATTATATTGTCTGTAACAGATCAAGTATTTAAGTATATGCCAATAATGATTACATGGATGGGTCAAATATCTAATCGTTTATTTAATAGAAAATTTAGTAATATTTCTAAACAAATTTCTGCCATAAAAAAAGTTAAAAGTAGTAGTGTGTTGATAGAACGAGTGTATGATAATACGGAAAATGATATAGCTGATGGAGTGTTAGACTACGTTACAAACTATGATGGTATACGTCATGTGGAATATAAAAAAATATATATAGTGACACATACAGAGGAGGTTAATATTAGTAAGTTTAAGGGTAAAGATATTTATTTTCGTGTTGTGGATGTGAAACAGAATGATAATATAGGTAGTTTTTCGTCAATGCCATCAATGGGTGCGCAAAATAATAATATTAATAAAATGGAATTGGAGCGTATTACATTTGAGATTTATAGTTATGATTTGTCATTGACGGACTTGCGTAAATATTTGAATGAGATGGCGGAAAACTATAAAATAAAGAAACTAAACAAATTGGGAGATGATGTTTATTATTTTGATGAGGTTATCCAACCATTAGCTCTTACAATAGATGGCAATATTCAATATACTAACGCACCTAAATTTCTAAAATTTAATAAAACCCCTTTTTATACTAATAAGTCACTTGATAATATGTTTGGTCCAGATATTAAACTGGTTATGGAGCGTCTTAGGTTTTTCCTAAATAATAAGGAATGGTATGCTGAGAAGGGTATTCCATATACTTTTGGTGTGCTATTGAGTGGTCCTCCTGGTTGTGGAAAAACTAGTTTGGTTAAGGCTATGGCAGCAGAGACTGGACGCCATCCCATTAATTTTAAATTCCATGATTTTCTCACACAAACCCAGGTAAATAATCTATTTTTCAATGATCGTCTATGTATTAATAGTGATACGGGTGAGAGTTATATAATTCCACAAGATAAAAGATTATATTCGTTGGATGAGATAGATTGTATGAGTGATATAGTATTGGATAGAAAGCTAAAATATAATGATATAGCTGAACAAACAGCATCAGCTACTAAAATAAGTGATTTACCGGATGATGAAGATGATCCATTTAGTATGTTAAATAAAATGAGTGGTAATAATAATAATAAACAAAAATCTCAGGCAATCATGAAGAAGATGGATAAGATCCAGGAATCTACTGAAAAATTAAATATAGGTTTTCTACTTAATTTATTTGATGGTGTTTTGGAAATTCCAGGTAGAATGATTGCTATGGCTACAAATCATCCAGATATGATAGATAAGGCTCTTATTCGTCCTGGACGAATTGATTTAATTATAGATTTTAAGAAGACTACACGTAATACAATAATAGAAATGTATAAACATTTTTACGATATTTCTGATCCACCTTTATATAGATTTGATAATATAGATGATTACCAGTATAGTCCGGCAGAGGTTAACCAGACTTTTTTCAAATATATTAGAGAGCCAGTACTAGCACTAGATGCTTTATCAAATGGGTAGTAAATATTATTTATAGAATTTTTGATTATAAAGAATTCTATAAATATGCCGCTATAAAACGAAAAACGGGCATTACCCGAATTATTATTTTTGCCTCTTTATCTATTTATTTTATGCAGTCAAGCGAAACCACAAAATAAATAGATAAATATCTATTTTCGTTTGACAAATATTCCGTTGAATAGCTGTATGATACAAGTGTGTCGTTGTCAGCGAAGAGACTAAAAAACGTCCGGTTACGGTACAGTATAACCTCTCTAATAGCTCACCCATCTTAAAAATCTTATTTTTAATGTGAGACTTATGTCAGTGATAGTGAAACTATTTTTAATTATATTGATGGTCGTATGGTGTATGTGCTATAAGCGAGGTTATACTGTACTGTATGTGCAATTATTTTTAATCCCAACTAAGTTGACATGCTTTTTTATATTTTTCATAAGTAATACCATCTATAAATCTTTTTTTAGTACTATCTCTATCACAATCCGATAAATCGGGATCATTTTCTAGAGCAAATATTGCTCGTGAAAGATATTCACGATAGCTAGATGATAGTTGTATGTCTGTTGTCATAATTTAATATATTAATATACTGATATCTAAAATTTTGATGTAAATACATTATGATATTCGTTTTCCAATTCATCTTGTGTAAATAATGGTCTTGGTAAAGGTGAATTTACAAATTCTGTAAAATTAGGTTTGCTCTGGTTATGTATTTTAATTGGTAAAACAGCAAATGGTCTATAACCTGGTTGAGTTACAGATTTTGGTGTGTCTACTACTATAAAACTGGTATTTATAGGAAATAGGAATTCATTTTCATATGCTTCCTGAGATAATGTCATACCTTTAAATTTAATACTACCAATAGGTAAAAAAATATCTTTATTAATGTCCACTTCTATCATATATATTATATCATCGCTAAAACTACGAGCAGTAGAAAAACTAGTGGTGAAACTAAGGAACTTATTACGTAGTGCGTTAATAATACTACCATTAGTTAATGGTATGGATATATTATTTTCACCACGATAAAGTATTAGTTTTCTACTTAATAAACATGGTGGTATTTTCTCCGTTTGTCTGAATTTTTTACACATACGCCATATAAAATTATTTAGACAAATAATAGTTTGTTTTCGTTCTATATCATTTTTAAAACTATATCTTGCTAATGGAGAATAGGTAACCATAGAACCTATCTTAATATCCTTGTCAAAATCAGGTGAATGTATATCTACACCTTTTAATAAGGCATTCATTGTTTTATAACCACTATCACCTGTATAATAGTTTAGTACAATAAAAGCACTACATAGTACCAACTCAGAAACTTTACTATCTGGTGTGTTGGACATTATATATGATAGTTCTGTCTCAGTTTTACCAGTTAAATCTAGTAATCTATTAAAATCGTGAACAAAAGTATCCTTATATATTGTATCGCCAAAACAACTATAATATTTATAGATAGAATTATCATCAGTTTCTACAACTTTTACTGAATCTAGTCTAACACAGAATTTTCGCAATACTTTAAATATAGGTTGAGCGAGTTCACTTGTTTCACCTACTATTAATACTCTATGTGTTGTGACTTTTTTTATACTAGGTAAAAAAAATAAATAGTCTTTATGTAAAACATATTTAACGCTATCTTGTGAATATTCTATATCATATTTATTATTAATACGTATCCTACTTTTACCCTGTACTTTAATAAGCAAGCATGAATTTATTTTATAGTTTGTAGCAAATAAATACTCTGGATTATCGGTTAGTCCATGTACATATGTTTGGATTAGTCCACTTGCTAAAAAATCACGTTGGGTTATTGGTTGGAACATATCTATATAAACATAGCCATGTTTCGCCAAAATTTTAAAATATTGTGGTCGCTGTTTAAATAATTGCAATATAAAAAATTCAAGTGTCAAACTACCTAAAACTTTGGTATCTTTAATTTTAAGAGTTTTTAATACTATATGTGATCTATATACATTTGATAGGAATATATCTAAAAATAACGTGTAGTCTACATTATCTACACTAGTATAGATATTTATAAAATTCATAATGTTCGCTATTGTTATATCCATACCATAAAAATAGTCTATATATATAAAGGCTAATCTAGGATTTGTAAAAATAATTTGATCACTACATGGCGCGTTTATATCAAGAGTACCACGTGTAAATTTATCCAGCAATTTTCTAACGAATTTATCTGATAGAGTACTATATTTCTTATCTAGCAATATTAATATTTCTATCATATATTCCCTACAAAGTGTTATTTTTTCAGTATAATTAGATAAGTCACCCGTATTAATACTATCTATAACGCGATCTAATTTATTTTGGTCAAAGTAGTCCAGGAAGTTACTATATATATTAGATTTTTCTTCCGGTGTAAATGGTGAATATGGATGAATTTTCTGGCTTTGAATTACAATAGGTATTATTATCATAGACATAGTATTTTTATAAATTTCACCACTCACTCTAAAACTTGTATTATATGGCAGAAATACTTTATTACTATCTATCATAAAAATAGCACTATTTGTATCAAATGTTAGTTCAAATGATATTATAGATATAGGTTTATGTGAACATATAATTATTTCTGATTTACTTCTATTTATAATAGTACCTGGTAGTAACATATTGTATACATTAGCATTTGGTAACAAATATGGTACATCTATAAAGCATTTTATACTAGTGTGATTTATGCCACTATCTGGATCATCTATTATGGATCTACAAAAAGTAAATGCGTTATTAGTATAGTTAACCAGCTTTTCCATATCATATTCAAACCGAAGTATTTCTCTAATAGCAATATCTATAGTAGAAATTGTTTTTGAACTTAAAATATGTTTTTCAGAATACTTATTCTTAGCACTATAAAATTGCCAATAAAATGTAGATATGTTATTTTCACTACCAGAACATATATTTTTAAATATGTTTGTTACTCTATGTTTTAATAGAAAATTTAATAACCTATCAGTTAGTTCTACATTAACAATACTTACTAATATATCGGCGTTTTTACTATCAATACTGGTCACTGTTGTAATATACACTCCAGTATCTTTCAAATCAAAACTTATATTTGATACATCAGCCAACATATCATATTTATCCAGTATACGATAATATACTTTATCACCATAAACATAGGATTTAATATCTGACCTATCTAAGTCCATAAAGAAAATATAACATAGAAGATTATGTTTAGCTAGTAGTGTGGATAGTGTATTATTATCTATATGTTTTTTTTTAAGAACAAGACTTAATATTAGTGTTTTTAAATTAACATCACTAATAGTAGAATAATCTATTTTACTATTCCTAATCAAAATTTCTAATTGTTTATTGTTAGATCGTTGTAAAAGTTGTGGTAATATATGTTGCGTATCTATACTAGCAACAAAATCTAATATTTCGTCTGAACATGCTTCTGAAATTAATTTAGATGTGTATCCATCAAAATTTATATTTTTATGGATAGCCATTTTTTTTAGTAATTCCAATGTAAATACTATGTTAATATCACTCATATTAAATCGTTTATTATATATATCTAATATTTTGTCAGTAATAGTGTATACTTTAGTTTTTGTATTAATATCCATATTGTCACGTGTTAATAGAGAATTTATATACTTTAGTGAAGTCTCAAAACTATATTGATTTTGTATAAGGCTATCATTTATATTGGAAAAATCATTTGTTTCTACAATCTTATCTATAATGCCTGCTATTATATTTTCCATATATTTATTAAGAAATAAAAAAACACTATTAGATAATAGAATAAGTTTCTAATTTAGAACTCACTAAATACATTATGATATTCATTTCGCAACTCATCAGATGTAAATAATGGTTGTGGTGTCACTGAATTAACAAACTCAGTAAAATCGGCCTTACTTTGACTATGTATTTTTAGTGGTAATATCGTATAGTATTTATCATACATCTCATACTTGTATGATGATGGTGTACCGGATACAATAAATGTTGTATTAATAGGAAATAGGAATTCATTTTCATCTGATTGTGCTGATAAACTCATATTTAAAAATTGAATGTTACCTATGGGTAGTACTATATGTTCTGTAATATCCAGTTCTAACATATACGCAATACCTTCACTGAAATGTAAAGCATTATATAAATTGGCAGAAAAACTAATAAATTTATTGCGTAGTGAATTAATAATACTACCTTTTGTTAATGGAAGAGATATAGCATTTTCACCACGATATAGATATAGTTTTTTACTTAGTAAACATGGAGGAACTTTTTCTATTCTACGAAATTTACGGTGTACATACCAGGCGAAATTATCCAAACATTCTATCATTCGTTTTCTATCAATATCGCTCCTAAATTCATAATTTTGTGCGTAAGAATATGCTCTCACTCTTTCTAGACTATATTCAAAATCATCCGCATGAATATTTTCACCTCTTAATAATGCGTTCATTGTCTTATATCCACTATTACCTGTATAGTAATTCAGTGATATAAAAGCACTACATAACACTACTTCCGAAACAGCATCATTCTGGTCACTAATTCTTAGTAAAGTATCTATATTATCTATACTAGTTCCTAATGCTTTCAATAATTTATCTAATTTTTTATGAAAACTATCACTATATATTACGTTTTCATAACATCTATAGTATTGATTTATATCCTCTGGGCTATTTTTTGGTGGTTCACTTGCCTCTAGTTCTACACAAAACTTACGCAATGATTTAAATATTGGTTGTTCCTGTTCGCTGGTTTCACCTAGAAATCTTGTATTACCACTAGGTATTATTCTAGTTATAGTGGGTATAAAAACAATATGTTTTTTATGTAAAACATATTTTATACTATCTTCACTATATTCTAAATCATAACGATCATTAATACGTATTTTATTTAAACCATTTTCTTCTACTAACTGACATGAATTTATTTGATAGTTTGTGGCAAATAAATATTCTGGATTAGTGGTTAAACATGGACTATACTCGGTGATTAATCCTGATGTCAAAAAATCTAACTGAGTTTCCCTATTATAATTATCCAAATTAATATATCCATGCTTTGCTAATATTTTAAAATACTCTGGTCTATGTTTATATATACGTAATATATAAGTAGTTATAGTTATATCATCTTTTGTATAAGGTATAGGAGATTTATATAGACGTGATAAAAATAAATCCATAAAATGAGTGTAATCACTTGTAGTAGAACTTGTTCCGGGTAACATGTATGGTTTTGTAAAAGACAATACATCAAAATTGGTGGTGTCTATTCCATAGAAATAATCAATATATAGATTTGCAAAATCGGCATTAGTAAATATTACTTGAGTACTATATGCCAAGGATAGATCTAATGTTTCACGCGTAAATTTATCCAGCAATTCTCTAACAAATTCCACAGTTAAACGTACAAATTCTCTATCTAACACTTTTAATATTTCTATAACATATAGTTTGCTAATATTGATCTTTCTAATTATGTTAGAAAGATCTAGCTTGTTAATACTATTTATTATTTTGTCTAATACTGTTTTATCAAAATAATTTAGAAAACTAGCATACCTATTTAGAAAACTACTATCTGTAAATTGGAAATTTTCTATTAGTTCTTGACTATAAATTAAAATTGGTATAACTAATGTTCCACTTTCATGTAAATAAAATTCGTCTCTCACCATAAAAGTAGTATTGTGTGGTAAAAATATTGTACCATCATATTCAACAAAATATGTATTTTGGGTATTAAATGTTAATTCATATATCATAGAAGATTTTAGATTTGTATAACATTTTATAATATTCCCCCGAGCACTATTTATTATGCTACCTGGTAACTGTAAATTATGGAGCTCAGCCATATTACTTAACAAGTTTTTACCATCTATAAAACATTTAATACTATGATGTGTAAAATTTACATTAGGTAGTGTACTATCTAACATAGATTTAGATATACTAAATAGTTTATTACATATAGATAGATTAATGCTTGTTGTGTCACCATTTAACATATTTAAAATATAGTCTAATGTTTCCATCATTTTATGTTGATTTTTTGGATAATTTATACTAATAAAGTTGATTAAACTAGCTAAAAAATTTTGGTGTTTATTGTCATAAAAAATATTTGAAATATTTACTAATATTTTAATCCTTCTATGATTTAAGAGAAAGTCTAGTAATTTATCACTATGATCTACGTCCATCAATTTAACAACTATATCCCCTTTTTCAAATATTGTATCTAAGCTTACTATATAATAATTATCTACTATATTAAACCGAATATTTTGAGTATTAGCTAATACATCATACTTATCTAATATTCTATAATAAATATTATCACCTAAACGATACATCTGTATATTTAAAGAGTAAAAGCCTAATTTCATAAAAAATATATATTTCAACAATTGGTTCTTAATTAATAAACTAAGTAATTGGTCATTATCTATATATGTTTGTAGATTAGGTTCAATTAGAATTAAAAGTGTTTCCATATTGTGAGTGTCTAGCTGGGTATAGTCTATTTTTTTATATTTGGCTAGGATCTCAAGTCTAATAGTATTTTTCATTCGTATAAGATCGTAAATTCTATTGGTAGTAACAATATTTTTATCTACACTAGCTACAAGGTCTAGAATTTCATCTGAAATTGGATCTAATAATATTTTATCTGTATAGTTATCCATAGTAAATTGTCTATGATTACTAAGTATCTTGTACATATTTATGGAGAGTTGTTCGTCATATTCATTCAAGTCTAGTTTAGCAAGACTAACTGGTTCTGTGTATGTTTTCAGTAGTCTATCAAATATGTTATTTACATTCTCATCTGATATTTCATTTAAATCTAATATAGAACTTAATCTTAATAATATGAGTGACATGTCTTCAAAACTAACTGGTAAACTATCTAATGAAGAATAATTACTAGTTTTTATAGCTTTTACCAAAATATTTTCAATTGGTGTCATATATTTATCTATCATATTATAAAAAATGATTTATAATTTCTATAATACCATTTGGCTATCCACTGGATAGCCATAGTAGTAATTGGAAAAAATATTAGTATTTGAAGTACAAGTATGTTATAACTGTATAAAAATTGAAAAATGTA